>MDTD01135904.1_pt1 | contig 14783 bp, 13 predicted proteins | sample 811221 | NCBI WGS metagenome assembly MDTD01 (sample SAMN05326646, study PRJNA326480) | marine metagenome | isolation source: seawater | place: Pacific Ocean: South West | collected 2011
GAAGAAATGAGACAAAGTATTTCAATTATTAATCAATGTCTTGATCAAATCAAGCCAGGAGCAATATCAGTTGAAGACAACAAAATTACACCACCAAAAAGAAACCAAATGAAAAAATCTATGGAAGCATTAATTCATCATTTTAAATTATTTACTGAAGGTTATAGAGTTCCAGAGGGAAAAACTTACGCTGCAGTTGAGGCACCTAAAGGTGAGTTTGGAGTTTTTTTAGTATCTGATGGGTCAAGCAAACCTTATAGATGTAAAATTAGAGCACCTGGCTTTGCACACCTTCAAATATTAGATCAACTTTCAAAAGGACACCTAATGGCTGATATTGCCGCAATCCTAGGTAGTCTTGATATCGTTTTCGGAGAAATAGATAGATAATGCATCATCCAGGTACAAATAATAAAGTTTATAACAAAATTAATAGTAAGTTTGAATGGACTGAAGATAACTTTAATAAAATAAAAAAAATATTAAAAAAATATCCATCAAATAAAAGTCAAAGCGCTGTTATCCCCTTGCTAGATTTAGCGCAGAGACAAAATGATGGTTGGTTAAGTAAAAACTCAATGGAGAAAGTAGCTGAGACATTAAGTATGTCTTACATAAGAGTTTTAGAAGTAGCTACATTTTACTCAATGTTTAATTTAGAGCCTATTGGTAAAAATTTTGTACAAATTTGTAGAACAACTCCATGCTGGTTAAGAGGTAGTGAAAGTTTATCTAAAGTTGCTCAAGAAGTTTGTAATACAAAAATTGGTGGAACTAGTGAAGATAAAAAATTCACAATCGTTGAGGTAGAATGTTTAGGTGCATGTTGTAATGCTCCAATGATTCAAATTAATGATGAATATTTTGAAGATTTAGATGCTGACAATTTTAGAAAACTTCTTATTGATCTAAAAAGTAATAAATCAATTAAGAAAGGTTCACAAATAGGAAGAAAATCATCACAACCCGAAAGAGATTTTAATGCTTAAAGAAGAAGATAAAATATTTAAAAACCTATATGGATTTGATGATTGGCAGCTAAAGGGTGCAATTAAAAGAGGTATATGGTCTAACACAAAAGATTTAATTAAATTAGGTAGTGATAAAATAGTAGAAGAAATAAAGAATAGTCAGCTACGAGGACGTGGCGGTGCTGGTTTTCCAGCTGGTCTTAAATGGTCATTTATGCCAAAAAATTCAGGTAAAGATCATTACTTAGTTGTTAATGCTGATGAGTCTGAACCAGGTACTTGTAAGGACAGAGAAATTTTAAGAAATGATCCACATTTACTTTTAGAAGGCTGTTTAGTAGCCGGATTTGCTATGCATGCACATTGTTGTTACATCTATATAAGAGGTGAATATTACTCTGAGTCTTCTAATTTACAAAAAGCAATTGATGAAGCCTATGAAAATAATCTTATAGGAAAAAATGCATGTGGTTCTGGATGGGATTTTGACATTTTTTTGCACAGAGGAGCTGGTGCATATATTTGTGGAGAAGAAACTGCATTACTTGAAAGTTTAGAGGGAAAAAAAGGTCAACCACGATTAAAACCACCGTTCCCCGCAGGATCAGGCCTATATGGCTGTCCAACTACTGTAACCAATGTTGAAACTATAGCTGTATCTCCAACTATTTTAAGAAGAGGAGCTAGTTGGTTTGCAAGTTTAGGTAGCCCAAATAATACTGGAACTAAAATTTTTAGTATTTCTGGGCATGTAAATAATCCATGTAATGTTGAAGAAGAAATGGGAATTCCACTAAAAGAATTAATTGAACATCATGCTGGAGGTGTTAAAGGGGGTTGGAATAATCTTTTAGCAATTATACCTGGTGGAGCTAGTGTTCCATTACTTCCAAAAGCAATATGCGATACAGTAAAAATGGACTTTGATAGTCTTAAAGAAGTAAAAAGTGGTTTAGGAACAGCTGCAGTTATTGTTATGGATAAATCTACTGATATTGTTGAAGCAATTGCCAGGTTATCTCATTTTTATAAACATGAAAGTTGTGGACAATGCACTCCCTGTAGAGAAGGAACCGGCTGGATGTATAGAATGATGGAAAAAATGATACACGGTAATGTTCAAAATCAAGACATTGACAAAATACTTGACGTAACAAAACAAATTGAAGGACATACTATTTGCGCATTGGGTGATGCTGCAGCATGGCCTATACAAGGATTATTTAGACATTTTAGACCAGAAATAGAAAAAAGAATCGCTGAGAAAAATAGAAGAGTAGCTTAATGCCAAAAATTATAATTGATAATCAGGAAATTGAATTTGAAAATGGGATGACTGTAATGCAAGCATGTGAACAAGCTGGATCTGAAATTCCTAGGTTTTGTTATCATGAAAAACTTTCAATAGCTGGCAATTGTAGAATGTGTTTAGTAGAAATGGAAAAGGCGCCAAAGCCGATCGCATCTTGTGCAATGCCAGCTGCAGACGGAATGGTAATTAAAACAAATTCTGAGACAGTAAAAAAAGCAAGGAAAGGAGTAATGGAATTTTTATTAATTAATCATCCACTAGATTGTCCAATTTGTGATCAGGGCGGTGAATGTGATTTGCAGGATCAAGCAATGTACTATGGTTTTGATAAAACTAGATATGAAGAAAACAAAAGAGCTGTTCAAAATAAAAACATGGGCCCACTTGTAAAAACTATTATGACAAGATGTATACATTGTACTCGATGTGTTAGGTTTTCTACAGAGGTAGCTGGTGTTGATGATATTGGTTTGTTAGGAAGAGGAGAGAATGCAGAGATTACTACCTACCTTGAAAAAACTATTGACTCAGAGCTATCGGGCAATGTCATAGATCTTTGTCCAGTAGGAGCACTTACAAGTAAGCCTTATGCATTTAAATCTAGACCGTGGGAATTAAATAAAACTGAAACATTTGATGTTTTTGATGGTATTGGCTCTAGTATTAGAATTGATACTCGAGGAAAAAAAGTTTTACGTGCCTTACCTAGAATTAATGAAGAAATAAATGAAGAATGGATTAGCGATAAGTCAAGATTTGCAATTGATGGTCTATCAAGCCAAAGATTAGACAGAGTTTATACAAAGAAAAATGGTAAGTTACACCAATCTTCTTGGGATGAAGCTATTTCTTTAATAGAAAAAGAAATAACAAAAAGAAATCAAAAAAACACAGTAGTTCTTTCAGGTAAATTTACTGATATTGAAACGGTATATTCATCTAAAAAATTTTGCCAATCAATTGGTTCAAATTACTTTGATTGTCGATTTGATAATGCGCAATTTATTGAAAATTCACCTGACAGTTACAAATTTAACTCAACTATTCAAGAAATAGAAAATGCTGATGCTATATTATTAGTGGGCTCTAATCCAAGATGGGAAGCAGCAGTTTTGAATGCTAGAATTAGAAAAGCTTATATCGAAAATAATTGTAAAATTGGACTTATTGGACCTAAAATTGATCTTACATATAATTATCAGCACCTATCTAACTCTTTAGAATATCTTAATAACTTAAATGATAAAAGTGATTTTGGAAAAATATTAAAAAATTCAAAAAATCCTCTAATAATTTTAGGCACGTCAGCTATTAATAATACAACTGGATCTAATATTCTTCAATCTTGCGCAGCTCTAGCAAAGAAAATCCAAAAGAATAAAAATATAAACCCTTTAAATATCTTAAACCAAGATATTTCAAGAGTAGGCGCTTTAGAGCTTAATTTTTATAATAAAGAATTTCATAACAATTTTAATTTAAAATTAAGTAATCATTTAAACAAAAATAAACCAGTAGTATTTTTAATGGGATTGGATGAAATTGATTTATCAATCTTAAAAAATTCATTCGTGATTTATATGGGTCACAATGGAGATAGATCAGCATCTGTAGCTGACATCATACTCCCGACACCTGCTTACACTGAAAAATCTTCAACTTATATGAATATTGAGGGAAGAGTATTGCAGACAACCAAATGTCATAACCCCCTAGGCGATTCTAAAGATGAATGGAAAGTATTTAGAGCATTGAGTGAAAATTTTAAAAATAAATTAAAATTTAATAATTTATCTGAATTAAGGAATGAAATAGTTTCTAATTATAAAAATTTAGCTAAACTAAACACAATTGATCCAATAAAAAAAATTTCCTTTGGAAAAACTTTTAAAATTGAGAATATAAAAATTAATTATAACATTCAAAACTTTTATATGAATGACTCAATCTCTCGATCATCAGAAACAATGGCACTATGTACAAAAGATATATTGAGTAAAGTTGCATAAAATGAAAATCTCGTTTTTATATGATATAATTTTACCTGGATCGATAATAATCGCGCAAATACTCGCAGTAGTTGTTCCTGTATTAATATCAGTTGCTTTTCTGGTTTATGCTGAAAGAAAAGTATTAGCTCTAATTCAATTAAGAAGAGGTCCCAATATTGTAGGTCCTTTTGGTATGCTTCAAAGTTTTGCTGATGCTTTAAAATTAATCACAAAAGAAAATATTATTCCTAGTGGTTCGAACAAAGTAGTATTTATTTTAGCTCCAATAATAACAATGGTTTTAAGTTTAGCTGGTTGGGCGGTCATTCCTTTTGCTCCGGGATGGGTTGTGTCTGATATAAATGTTGGAATTATGTATCTCTTTGCAGTTTCTTCTTTAGGTGTTTATGGGATTATAATGGCAGGATGGGCAAGTAATTCTCAATATCCATTTTTAGGTGCTCTTCGATCTGCAGCCCAAATGGTATCATATGAGGTTTCAATTGGTTTTGTAATAATTACAGTTTTACTTTGTGTAGGTTCTTTAAATTTATCAAAAATTGTAATGGCCCAGCAAACAGTTTGGTTTGCAATACCTCTATTACCAATGTTTATTATTTTTTTTATTTCTGCATTAGCTGAAACAAATAGATTACCATTTGATCTACCTGAAGACGAGTCAACCCTTGTTGCAGGTTTTTTTACTGAATATTCCTCTGCTTCATTTGTTTTATTTTTTCTAGGTGAGTATGCAAGTATGATTTTAATGAGTTCGATGACAGTAATATTATTTCTAGGAGGTTGGCTCCCGCCTTTTGATATTTTTCCATTAAATATTATTCCTGGTGTGATCTGGTTTACAATCAAAATTGTATTTATTTTATTTTTATTTATTTGGGTGAGAGGAACATTTCCAAGATATAGATATGATCAATTAATGAGACTTGGTTGGAAAGTTTTCTTACCATTTTCTCTATTTTGGGTAGTCGCTACTTCAGGTTTTTTAGTTTATTTCGATATGTTGCCAAAATAATATGTATAAAATAATCAAATCTTTTACCTTATTTGAATTAATCCAAGGCTTATACTTAACATTTAAATATATTTTTAAGGCTAAAGTTACAATTAATTACCCACATGAAAAAGGCCCTTTAAGCCCTCGATTTAGAGGTGAGCACGCTTTAAGAAGATATCCAAGTGGTGAAGAAAGATGTATAGCATGCAAGTTATGTGAAGCCGTCTGTCCTGCTCAAGCTATTACAATAGAAGCAGAACCTAGAAATGATGGAAGTCGACGAACAACAAGGTATGATATTGATATGACTAAATGTATTTACTGTGGTCTTTGCCAAGAGTCTTGTCCAGTTGATGCTATTGTCGAGGGTCCAAATTTTGAATTTGCAACTGAGACTAGAGAAGAATTAATATACAACAAAGACAAACTACTTGAAAATGGTGATAGATGGGAGCAAGAAATTGCTCAAAATATATACTTAGATAGAGACTACAGATAAATATGATTCTTTATTCTATAACATTTTATCTTTTTTCATCTATTGCTGTTCTTTCAGCTTTAATGGTAATTAGTGCTAAAAATCCAGTACATTCTGTATTATTTTTAATACTTAGCTTTGTTAACGCCTCTGGACTTTTTGTTTTGTTGGGCGCAGAATTTTTAGCAATGATTTTGGTCGTTGTTTATGTTGGAGCTGTGGCAGTTCTTTTTCTATTTGTAGTAATGATGCTAGATATTAATTATATTAAACTAAGAGAAGGTTTCTTACAATATTTACCCTTTGGCGCTCTGCTTGGAATTGTACTGGTAGTAGAGCTTGGTATTCTATTTCTTACTGATACATCTTCTAATATTAAAAATTTACAATCATCTCTCAAACCGCAAATATATGATATCGAAAATACAAAAATGATAGGTGAAATCCTCTATACCAAATATTTTTACCTTTTTCAAATTTGTGGAATAATACTACTCGTTGCAATGATTGGATCAATTACACTTACACTAAGAGATAAGGGCGGCGTTAAAAGACAAAATATTAATCAACAAAATTCTATTGACGCTCTTAATGCTATTGATAAGAAAAAAGTAAAACTAGGTGATGGGATTTAGTTTATGATTTCTTTAGAACATTATCTTTTCCTTGGTGCAATTATTTTCACATTAGGAGTTCTAGGTATTTTTTTAAATAAAAAAAACTTAATAATCATTTTAATGTCAATTGAATTGATACTACTGTCAGTAAACATTAATTTCATTGCTTTTTCGACTTATATTAATGATATTTCCGGTCAAATTTTTGCAATGCTTACATTAACTGTTGCAGCTGCAGAAGCAGCAATTGGATTAGCTATTTTAGTTGTATTTTTTAGAAATTTAGGATCTATCGAAGTAAGTAAGATTAATAAGCTAAAGGGGTAAAATGGCAAGTGCAATAATTTTTTTACCTTTTATTAGTTTTATTTTTTGTTTTCTATTTGGAAAAAAATTTAATTTTAAAATTTTTCAAATTACTTCAACCTTTGTGCTTTTCCTGTGTGCGTTTTTTTCATGGATTATTTTTTTTCAATATCTAGGAAATAAAGAAACAGAAATTATTCATATTTTAAACTGGATTACATCTGGATCTTTTGTAGTCGATTGGTCAATAAGACTAGATACTCTTACTGCAGTTATGTTTATTGTTGTGACAACTGTTTCTGCTTGTGTCCATCTTTACTCAATTGGTTATATGGAAGATGATCCATCCAAAGTACGATTTATGGGTTATTTAAGTTTATTTACTTTTTTCATGCTAATTTTGGTTTCTAGTAACAACTTATTACAAATGTTTTTTGGTTGGGAAGGCGTTGGATTAGCATCATATCTTTTAATTGGATTTTGGCATCACAAAGAAACAGCAAATAGTGCTGCTATTAAAGCTTTTGTAGTCAATAGAGTAGGCGATTTTGGTTATGCAATTGGTATAGCTGGAATATTTTTTGTATTTGGATCAATTAGTTTTGAAAATATTTTTGCGGAAGTAGAATTATATAAAGAACACCAAATTAATTTTCTTTCAATTAATTTTTCTACTTTAGACCTTTTGTGTTTCTTACTTTTTATTGGAGCTATGGGTAAATCTGCCCAACTTGGTTTACATACTTGGTTGCCTGATGCTATGGAAGGGCCTACCCCAGTTTCAGCACTTATTCATGCTGCAACTATGGTAACAGCTGGAGTATTCTTAGTCGCAAGAATGAGTCCCTTATATGAATACGCAGAGATAACAAATTTATTTATTACATTTATTGGTGCTGCCACTGCAATATTTGCAGCATCTATAGCTTTAACACAAAACGATATAAAAAGAGTTATTGCCTACTCAACATGTAGTCAATTGGGTTATATGTTTTTTGCTGCAGGAGTAGGGGCTTATAACGCCTCAATATTTCATTTAACTACTCACGCTTTTTTTAAAGCTTTATTATTTCTTTCAGCAGGATCAGTTATTCATGCAATGCACCATGAACAAGATATGAATAAGATGGGAGGTCTTTATAAAAAAATTCCTTTTACTGCTCTTATGATGTGGATTGGATCTTTAGCTATAATAGGTTTTCCTTATTTATCCGGTTATTATTCTAAGGAAAGTATATTGGAAAATGCATATTATACTTCAAATGGAATTGCATATTTCGCTTATATAGTTGGAATTTTAACAGCGCTCCTTACAGCTTTTTATTCATGGAGATTGTTGTTCTTAACATTTCATGGAGAAAACAGATCTGAAAAAAAAATATACGATCATGCTCACGAGTCACCTCTTGTAATGACAATTCCATTATTTATTTTAGCAATTGGATCAATATTTTCTGGGATATTTTTTTCAGATTATTTTATAGGATATTATAAAAAAGAATTTTGGGATAGCGCAATAGTTTTAACTGAGAGCACTCACAAATATTTACCATTTATTCAATCGTTAATTTCAAAATTGGCTGTTGCTTTTGGTATATTAATATGTGTTTTAATTTATTCAAACAGCAAACAAACAGCAAAAAAATTAAGTTACAATTTAGATCCTCTATATTCAATTTCTAAAAATAAGTGGTATATTGATGAACTATATCATAATCTATTTGTTAAAACCTTTTTTAGGATGGCATACTTTTTCTGGAAAAGAGGTGATGAAAAAACGATTGATGGTTTAGGACCAAATGGAGTTTCCTGGATAATTTCAAAATCCTCTACTTATGTAAGTATGTTTCAATCTGGATATTTATTTCATTATGCATTTGCAATGCTTGGGGGATTAGTTGTGTTTCTTACATGGTTTATTTACTACTAAATGATTAGTTGGCCATTACTTTCAGTAATTATCTTTTTACCTTTAGTAGGAAGTTTGATTATTTTTTTTATTAAAGAAGATGAGATAACTTCAAATAATATCAAATGGTCAGCACTTCTAACTTCAATTGGCACTTTTATTTTAAGTTTAATTCTATGGTTTCAATTTGATTATATGAATGCATCATATCAATTTGAAGAAAAATTTACATGGTTTAATGATTTTAAATTCTTTTATCATATTGGAGTTGATGGTGTTTCTTTATTTATGATCTTATTAAGCACTTTTCTAACACCAATTTGTATCCTAGCAAGTTGGAACAATGTTAAAAAAAGAGTTAAAGAATACATGCTTGCATTTTTATTTCTTGAATCAGTTATGATAGGAATGTTTGCATCCATAGATATACTTTTATTTTACATTTTTTTTGAAGCAGTATTAATTCCAATGTATCTAATTATTGGAATTTGGGGCGGTAATAGAAGAATATATGCTTCATTTAAATTTTTTTTATATACTCTTCTTGGATCAGTTCTAATGTTAATAGCCATAATAGTTATTTATAGAAATACAGATTCTATGAGTATTGAAGTACTTCAAGGAAATTATTTTTCGTTTGATACTCAGGTTTTTTTGTGGTTAGCCTTTTTTGCATCTTTTGCCGTAAAAATTCCTATGTGGCCATTTCATACTTGGCTACCCGATGCACATGTTGAAGCACCAACTGCAGGTTCAGTAATCTTGGCAGGGGTACTTTTAAAAATGGGTGGTTATGGATTTATTCGTTTTTCTGTTGGCATGCTTCCGGAAGCAACTGAATATTTCACTCCACTAATTATGATACTTAGTATAATTGCAATAATTTACACATCACTTGTTGCATTAGCTCAAACAGACATTAAGAAACTAATTGCTTATTCCTCTGTTGCTCACATGGGTATAGTTACCATTGGAATTTTTTTAGTAAATCAGCAAGGATTAGAGGGTGCTATGATGCAAATGATTAGTCATGGAATAGTATCGGCAGCATTATTTTTATGTGTTGGAGTAATTTATGATCGGATGCATACTAGAGAAATTTCTTTTTATGGAGGTCTTGTCCAAAGAATGCCAATTTATGCAACTGTTTTTATGATTTTTATGTTAGGGTCTGTAGGTCTTCCTGGAACCAGCGGATTTGTAGGAGAGTTTCTTGTAATAATTGGAGCTTTTAAATTTTCAAGCTATGTTGTTCTGGGTGCTGCCTTTGGAATAATTTTATCAGCTGTTTATATGTTATATTTATATAAAAGAATTATTTTTGGAGAGATTACTAATGTTAAACTTTCTGAAATTTTAGATATAAATACAAGAGAAAAATTAATTCTTATTCCTCTTGCACTATCCGTTATGATAATGGGAATATTCCCTAATATCTTTTTAGACCCAATGAGACTGTCTCTAGAATTAATTATTACAAACTATGAGTTAGCTAATGGTAAATAATATCATTTATATTTTTTTAATACCAGAAATATTTTTAACTGTACTAACCCTAGTTTGTTTAATATTTGGTCTTTATATAAAAAAAAATGCATTTAGACAAACTTGCAATTTTTCAGTTCTTATACTTTTAACAACTATTCTGGTTGTATATTTTGATTTCAATTTAAACTTTGCTCATTATGATAACTTATTTAGTAATTCGTCTTTTATTAATTTTTTTAAAATCTTGGTTCTTTTAGGATCAGCTGCTAGTATTTTAATTTCAAAAGAATATTTTTTATCAATAAAACTTAAAAATTTTGAAATACCTATCCTATTATTATTTTCTACACTTGGAATGATGTTAATGATCTCATCCAGTAATCTAATGTCTATGTATTTGGCAATAGAATTGCAAAGTTTGGCACTTTATGTTGCTGCCGCAATTAAAAGAGACTCAATAAGCTCTGCTGAGTCAGGAGTTAAATATTTTATTTTAGGCGCATTATCCTCTGGAATTTTACTATATGGAATGTCTTTAATTTATGGTTTTACAGGATCAATGAATTTTAATGAAATTAATATTTCTCTTACCAATTATAATAATTTAAATTTAGGCCTAATATTTGGATTAGTATTTGTCATAGTTGGATTAGCTTTTAAAGTTTCAGCAGTGCCTTTTCATATGTGGACGCCAGATGTTTATGAAGGAGCACCTAATTCCATAACTGCTTTCTTTGCAATAGTCCCGAAGATTGCAGCAGTGGCCTTGATTTATAGATTTTGCCTTATTCCATTTGAAAATTTTCAATCTGAATGGGGACAAATAATAATTTTTTTATCGATTGCATCTATGTTTTTAGGTGCAATTGCTGCGATTTCTCAATCTAATATTAAAAGATTATTAGCTTATAGTTCTATAGGTCATGTAGGATATATTTTGATAGCTTTAGTTGCAGCAAACGATGATGGTATTAAAGCTTCATCTATATATATGTTCTCCTATATGATAATGAATATAGCAATTTTTGCGATTATTTTATCAATAAAAATTAAAAATGAATTTTTGATTGAAATTAATGATTTGAGTGGGTTAAGTAAATCTAATCCAATTGTAAGTCTCTCTTTAGCAATTTTAATGTTATCAATGGCAGGTATACCACCTTTTATAGGTTTTTTTGGTAAGTTTTATGTATTCATCGCAGCAATTAAACAAGAGTTATATATTCTTTCTATACTAGGAGTAATGGCAAGTGTTATATCTGCCTTTTATTACTTGAGAATAATAAAAATAATGTATTTTGATGAAAGTATTCAAGATAAAAATTTAAATTTTAAAATTTCTTTTCAATCTAAATTAATTCTTAGTATTAGTTTATTTATAGTTGTTTGCTTTATATTTTATCCATCATTATTAATAAATATATCCTCAAAATTAATTATATAATTGATGTCATTAAAAAATATTAAATCTTTATTAAATAGTCACAATTTTGATTTTTATTATTTAGATGAAGTTGAATCAACAATGTCTAAGATCAAAAATTATTCATCAGATACAAACGTTTGTCTTATGGCAAATAAACAAACTAAGGGATTTGGTAGAAGAGGAGCAAGATGGATAAGCCATGAGGGTAATATTTATATATCAATATTACTAAAAAATATTTTAGATATCAAAAATCATTTTATAAATACTGCATTTACTTCAAATATAATATGCGATGTTATTGAAAAAATATGTAAAATTGAAACTAGAATTAAATGGCCAAATGATATTTTAATAAATGATCAAAAAATTTGTGGGATAATAACTGAAATATACAATAAAAATAGTGATATATTAATTAATACTGGCTTTGGTATCAATATTGTCTCCTCTCCAGATGTTAAAGATTATGTAACTACTTATGTAAATAAATATAATAATAATATTAATAATATTAATTTTGTATACGAGTTAATGGAAGAATATTTAAAAAATTTAAATTTCATAAAAGAAGACGCTGAAGAAGTAATAAAAAAATACAAATCAAGATTAAAATTTTTGAATAAAAATATAAAATTAAAATTACAAAATGATAATATAAAAGAAGGCATCTTTTATAGCCTAAATATGGATGGTTCTATAATACTTAAAACAAAATCCATCTATGAAAAAATTTATAATGGAAGTATAATTAAATGATTGTTATTGATATAGGTAATACAAATGTTGTAATAGGATTTTACTTTAATAATAAATTAAAAAAAGTATTTAGAATTAATACCGAAAAAAATAAAAAAAAATTTAAGTCTCAATTTAAAAATTTTTATATTTTGCATAAGAAAATGTTTTATTTAGAAAGTAAAATTTGTATATTATCGTCAGTTGTACCATCATTAAATTCAATCATAAAAAATTTTTTTACATTTAAAAAATTTGACTTTTACTTAATTAATCCAAAAAAAATTCCCATAAGAAAAAATATTAATTACAAACTAAATGAAATAGGATCTGATAGAGTAGCAAACTTTGTTGCAGTTCAAAATAAAAAAATTACGAATTCAATTATTATTGACTTTGGAACAGCTACAACTTTTGATGTAATAAAAAATAATGAATACTTTGGTGGTTTAATATTTCCTGGCATTATACTCTCTATGAATTCTCTCATTAAAAATACAGAGTTACTCAAAAAATCAAAAATATCTAAAGTAAAAAAAATTGTAGCTAACGATACTATTGGATCAATCAAATCTGGTTTCTACTTTGGGTACTTACATGCTATAAATGGGATATTAAAACAAATTATCCAAGAACAAAAATTTAAACCAAAAATTCTAATCACAGGAGGTTTAGGAAAAATATTTAAGGATAAAATTGATTTTAATCCTATATATAATGAGAATTTAACATTGGAAGGTATCAGAGTAATTGGTAAAAACTTGAGTAATGCAGAATAACACAAAATTAAATAATTTAAATCAAGGACTTCACTTTCTATCCTTAGGTGGGATAGGAGAAATTGGTGCAAATTGCTATTTGTATGGCTGTGATGGTAAATGGATTATGATCGATTTAGGTTTATCTTTTGCAGACGAAAAGTTTCCTGGAGTAGATTTATTAGTTCCTAAAATTGACCAAATTGATAGTATTGAGCAAGATCTTGAGGCAATTATTATTAGTCATGGTCATGAAGACCATGCAGGAGCTGTTGCTTTTTTTGCAAATAAAATCAAATGTCCTGTTTACGCGACTAAATTTGCAAAACTTTTAATTGAAAATAGATTAAAGGAATTCAATAAGATTGAAGGATTTCTATTAAATGAAATAGATTTAAATAAAAAATTATCACTTAATAATTTCATTCTTGAATTTATACCTACTACACATTCAATACCTGAGCCAAGCTCGATTGTAATATCAACTAGTTATGGGTCTTTACTTCACACGGCTGATTGGAAAATAGATCATTCTCCAACTTTAGGTGATTCTTTTTCTAAGCAGAAATTTGAAGAAATTGGTAATAATGGTCTTCTTGCTTTAATTGGGGACTCAACTAATGCTAATGTACCTGGTAAATCACAATCAGAAAATGATGTTAAGGAAGAATTAAAAAATATTTTTTCTAGATTTTCAAACAGGATTGTAGTCACTTGTTTTTCATCAAACATTGCTAGAATGAAAAATATTATACATGCAGCAAAAAAAAATAAAAGAAAAGTTGCCTTAGTCGGTAGAAGTATGAAAAAAAATATTGAAATAGCAAAAAGATGTGGATACTTTAATGATAACGAAGTTTTTATTAATGAGGATGAGGCTTCATATATCCCTAGAGAAAATCTTGTAATTATATGTACAGGCAGTCAGGGTGAAAAAAGATCTGCACTCTATAGAATTGCTTATAACTCTCATCAACATTTACATTTGGAATCAGAAGATGTTGTGATTTTTAGTTCTCGCGATATTCCTGGAAATGAAAAATCAATAAATAATTTAAAAAATTTACTAATAAGACAAAGAGTTGAGGTTGTTACCGCAGATGATGATTTAGTACATGTTTCAGGACATGGATATGCAGAAGAAATAAAACAAATGTATAATTGGACAAAACCATATATTTCAATTCCTGTTCATGGTGAGCCAATGCATTTGGAAGCGCATAAACAATTATCTTATTCATCTCAGGTTCCTTTTACTAAAGTTTTAGAGAATGGAAAATGTATAAAAATTGCACCTGGAGATCCAAAGGTAGTAGAAAAATTTGAAACTGGAAAATTAATAGTGGAAGGAAAAAATCTTTATGATTCTGAATCTTCTTTTATTAAAGAGAGACGTAAGTACTCGTTTGAGGGATTGGTTTTGATTTCGTTAATTATCAATGAAGAAGACTTTTCAATAAATAAAAGTATTAAAATTACTTTTAAGGGTTTACCGGACATTGATGAAGAAGAAATTATAAATAATTTCAAATTAATTTTTATTGATAATTTTGCTAAGCTTAATACATCACAAAAATCTTCTGATCAAATAGTTTCAGAATTAATAAGAAATAATTTAAAAAAAATTATAAAAAACTCATTTCAAAAAAAACCTGAAATTGAAGTTCATTTAATTAGATCTAGATGACAATTTTTACTCATGTTTTAATTTTTATCTTAGTATGGTGGATTTTATTTTTTATTATTCTTCCACTTAAAATTACAATACCAAAAA
>MDTD01104331.1_pt1 | contig 14781 bp, 10 predicted proteins | sample 811221 | NCBI WGS metagenome assembly MDTD01 (sample SAMN05326646, study PRJNA326480) | marine metagenome | isolation source: seawater | place: Pacific Ocean: South West | collected 2011
CCTTTTCTCTGGAGCTTCTGCCGACCCCGGATATCGCCGCAACCCTCTGCCAGGGAAAACGTGCTGGTCAGATCTGCATCGGTTTCGCCCTGGAAACCTCTGATGGCCACGCCAAAGCGCAGGGTAAGCTCAAACGCAAGCACCTGGATGGCATTATCCTGAACGGTGTCGACAGCTTTGGCTCCGAATCCGGCACCTTTACCTGGCTGACCGCAGACACGGTTGATGAATGGGGACATCTCTCCAAGGACGCTTGTGCGCGCGAGATCATTCGGCGCTGTTTTGCCTCATTTGCCGCTGAGTAAAGGTGAACTATGAGCAGCGATTCCGTCACCCTGGCCAAGGCCCCACGCTGGCGGTTCTGTCTGGTTCTGGGGATTGGCACGGCTTTGCTCTGGCTCTCCATGGCCTTCAACGCCTGGACCATCCTCAATCCCAGTCTGTTTTATCACTTCCAGCGGGATAATGAAGGTATGGTGATCGGGCGACTGCTCAGAAGCGAACAGCAGCATCCCTTTTCCGATGGCATGCAACTGGGCACATTTCTTCCTCCTGATTTTCCTGCTCGCAATGATTTTCTCTGGCAACATAAGCTTTACCAGCCGGATAATAATATGCCGGCACTCGACAGTCTGACCTGGCGTCCATATTCCTCTCATCCCGGAGGACAGGGATTGGTGGCAAGTCTACTGGCCAGTCTGCTTCCCGGAGATATGCCGACCCGATTCCGCACCCTGCAGGTGCTATCCAGCCTGCTTGCCGCATTAACGATGATAGGTCTCTGTTGGTGGAGTGCACGGGTCATTTGTCCTGCCGCCGGAGTGGTGGTTTTTGTCTGTTTGTTTATTTCTTATTTCCCGCTGCAATTTGGAGGGCGAATCTACTGGCAGCTCTGGTCTTTTTACCTGCCTGCTGGCGTGGTCTGGCTGGGCATTCGAAAAGGGTGGGGGAGTCGCAGACTCATTGGCTGGACAGCTGCCGCAATATTCGGCAAAATCCTTTTTTCCGGTTTTGAGTACATCACCTGCGCCTTGCTGATGCCGTATATACCGATTGTGTATGAAGGTTTGCTGGCTGAAAAAGACAAGCGCTGCAATCAGATGTGCAGGCAGGCTGGCTGGATAAGCGGAAGCATCCTCATCGGATTGACTGCCGGTCTCTGCCTCCTGTTTGTTCAGTTACTCATAAACGAAGGAAGTTTGGGGGCCGCTTTTTCAGAACTTTCTCACAAACTTTCAAAGCGGACCATCGGTGAACCCGGTTTTGGTGAGACCGCCACTTACTGGCACACCCTGTCTCTCTACCTGAATGCCGTGCTGGTTGACCTGAATCCGGTACGCTACGTCCCCGGTCAATGGTTCAGAGAGTGGGTTCTGACCATCAGAGGTTGGGAGTGCCTGGCGTTCGGCTTGCTGGTCTCAGTCTGGCTCTGGATCAGGCGCAGTGATCGTCTCGCACTGACACTGCTGGTGTCGTTATGGTTATCGCTATCAGTGTCGTTTTCCTGGATCATCATTTTCAAGGCCCATTCCGCCACCCACGACCACATGAACCCCATTGTCTGGTACATGCCTTACATCCTGATACTCTGCTGGTGCTGCGGGTTGATTATCCAGCAAGTAATTATGTATGCCAGAGCCAGGACGGCATAGGGATGCAAAAACTTTAATGCAGGAAAAAACTGCAACCAAAAAGCGCCGTGTGCATCTGTATTACCTGTTCATTCTGCTGCCTATGCTTCTGCTGCCATTTGCTATATCACCAGACAGTGGAGACCGCAGCCTCTCATTCTTTGGCTGGCAATTACCGGGGCTGTGTATGACGCAAACTATGTTTGGCACGAGTTGTCCCGGATGCGGACTGACCCGTTCCTTTGTTTACCTGACCAATGGGGAATTTGCCAGATCCTGGCACATACACCGGCTTGGGCTTCCCCTCTATGCATTTTTTGTGCTGCAGACTATCTATCGGGTATACTGCTGGTTGAATCCCGGAAGACGGCTATGGAAATGGGTGGTGGAAGCGCAGTTTATTCTGCCTCTTCTCATCATTTCCGGCCTGATTCTCAACTGGTTTCTAACCCTTGCCGGTATCTGATTGGGTGGTTTGCTTACATGCCCCAATGGCTGCCAGTCCACCATGAGTATGGCTTTGGTCGGAGCAACCATTCCTTATTCGGTTTCTGTCCGAATTCATGTGTTACAGCCTCTACATGTCCGTCAATAAATGCAGATATGGATTTGCCATTATGGACCGGGAAGGTGTAGTCAGCGCCATTTTGCCAGTAGTCCAGCGACCATCCGGTATCAGCTCCATTCAAGCTGTATTTTAGCTCCGGTAAATTCGGCTGTCTGCCTCTGCAATCGGTAAATGTTACCGTGATGTTGGGGTGGGGTGCGATATCCGCTTTGTAAGGTTTGATAAATTGATTACGGCTGTAGCTGCTCAGGAGATAGCCTGATGAAGGCCAGAATTCCCGGGCACCCAGAAATCCATTGTACATATAGTCATTCCGCCACGGATACCAATTTTTGCCAGGTGCGTTCTGGGCCGATGGATCTGCAAAAATCCGTTTACTGCCCGTATGCTCTGGATTGGTTTTGGGGTTTGCCCTTGGATGATCATCACCCATGGACCTGAGCATCAGATGCTGCCAGTGATCCGTACCATCGCTGAGCGGAACGTAATAGTCGTGTTCGTGTGTATAAATAGCGAGAGTGGTATTGAGTTGCTTCTGATTATTCATACAGGCGGCTGCGCGTGCTGCCTCTCTCGCTTTGCTTAGTGAAGGCAACAGGAGGCTGGCGAGAATGCCGATGACCGCAACAACCACCAGAAGTTCAATTAATGTGAAAGATCGTCGGGCACTATTCATATAAAACTCCTCAGGTAAAAATCGTGTTTAGTACGAACATATAGAGATTATATGAATTTTTTCGGCACCAGATAAGCACAGCTCTGGCTGCAGATATCTCATATCAAGTCGGAAATATGTGATATACGGTCAGGTTGCTTGAGGGGCTCTGGTAGTGAAAATTTTCCTGGCTGATCAATAACCGGACGACAATTCTGCAATTGCAGGCGTCAGATCCTCAAGGTTGATACCTTGTTCGATCAGAGCTGCTGCCTCATCCAGAATCGTGGCGGTAGCGGTCGCACCGATTCTGGTAATCCCCAACGAACGCACCAGTAACAGATCCCGTAGCGTTCGCACGCCGCCAGCTGCTTTGACCTGAATAGGCCTGTCAGTATGGGTACGCATCAGTCTCAGGTGCGGAACCGTCGCACCTTTATAGGCGTAGCTGCCATCTGGCTGTTTGACAAAGCCGTATCCGGATGAGGTTTTGACGAAAGCCACATCGACCCGACTGCAGATCCTGCAAAGCTCGACAATTGTTTTTTCGCTCAGGAAATCATTCTCAAAGATCACTTTCACGATCGCGCCATGTGATGCTGCGGCTTTCTGGACCTGAGCAATTTCGTTCTCGACATATATGAGATCATCTCCGAGGGCTTTGCCAATGTTGATCACCATATCGATTTCGACCGCGCCATCTTCGCAGGCCTGATGCGTTTCGGCCACTTTAATGGCCATCGTGCTGTTGCCGTGCGGAAATCCGATGACACTGCCCATCTTCACATCCGTGCCTTCCAGTTGTCTGCTGGCAGCCCGTACCGAGTACGGTTTCAGGCACACGGAAGCGACATTATAGTGGGCCGCCAGTTCACAGCCCGTGGTGACATCCTGGTCAGTCATGGTTGGGTGCAACAGCGAGTGATCAATCATTTTGGCAAGGTCATGACAGGTAATGCTCATCGTAATCTCCTGAAAAGTGTGGTGAGTGCATATATATTCTTCCCTGATTTAGGATTATAAACCATCCTTGAATACGCAGGATCATATCTATTTCTGCAAAGATAGGAAAAAGTGAAATGTCATTCACTAAAAAGCGTTTGATTCGCTATCAGTCAGAGGGGGACGCTCTGCGAATCAGACCCGTCTTTCAGGACTTTCATCTTCTTACGGTCCAGAAGCCGGGTGATTATCCCCTTCATCAGCACACGAATTATGAACTCATTGTCGTCAGTGACGGTCCATATTGCTGTACGCTCAATCATCAGGAGATCGAGAGGCAGCACGGCGAATTTCTGCTGATCAAGCCGGGAGATTGGCATCAGGATCACTTCCAGCCCGGTCAGCGTCATTACGTGCTCCACTTCCTGCTATCGCAGAGTGATTTTCAAAACACCAGACAACTTCCCCTGTTTGATCCCCGGATTTCACCCATGCTGCAGTGCGGCACAACACCCCTTGAAAATGCCGAAAATTTCTTTGCCGGACTGGAGCGGGAACTGAATCTGGGAGACCGCTTTACCCGTTATCTACAGGACGCCATGCTCGAAACCTTCTTTTGGCAGCTGATTCGGCTGCTTCCCGAGGAAGGGCTTTCGCGGAGCATGCGGGAAGCATCCCACCGAGAGCGTTTCCTTGAGGATCTCCATGCCCTGTTCGATGCCAACTGTCGTGCCGGTCTGCAGCTTGAAGAGATGGCTGCTGAGCTTGGTATGTCGACCCGCACCCTTGCTTACCGTTGCCGGGAACTGCTCGGCCAGACCCCCGCCAAAGCTTTCGCTGTCTTCCGTATCAACCGCGCCGCAGAACGTCTGCAGTCAACTCGCCTCACCATACAGCAGGTCGCCTACGAATACGGCTTCCAGAACCCATACCACTTCTCCCGCCTCTTCAAATCCATCAAAGGCAGCTCCCCGCTCAACTACCGCTCCCGCTGACCCATTGGATTCATGTGAACAGGCACGATGATATTTATCTATGAATACCACCGTGCCTTTATAAACGGATGACGAAATGCCATCCGGATTTACTATGCTAACTCTGGTTTGAAAGGGCTAAAACTCCAGAATAGCGACCTGACCAGCCAGGGATATATCCACTGCGCTGACATTGGTATAAGTTGATGTCGCGTTTGCAGAGGTGGTCGGGAAATAAACCTTCACATTCTTCGATTGGTGAAGATCGACATGGATGGTGGCATCCGAAACTGTGATAGGTGTTCGTGTAGCATTATTCCAGATTTTGACATCTCGCCAGATCGCAAGACGATAGGAGCCATCCCGCTTTTGCATCAGCAGGTGTTTCAACTGGTTGCTGCCGGACATGGTGATGTTGATTGGTGTGGTAGGGAATGGTTTCCCTGGATCTTCCAGAATGGATATCAGATTTTTTATTGCGAAATAGGCAGGTTTGAGTGAAAGGTCATGACGGATTAGACCAAATGCCGAATGCGAATCATCCAGACCGATTGCCTGGCATTCGGCTACGGTGTAGGAGTCCAGCAGTTCATATATATATGTTCGGGAAAAGCCTGCCCCGAAGTACTCAAGATACATCCGGGGCAGGTAAGAAGCGACAGTCGCTTCGGAGGCAGGATTATGTTGGCTGCTCGTGGACAGGTAGGAATGGTATCCGGTTTCAGTGGCCAGGAAGGGTTGTCCGCCACTGTTATGACGGGCCCAGCTGGATGTTTTATCTACAATTTTGAGAGGGACATCTCCACCTGAGTAAGGATGGGTGTTTCCATAGTCTGAATATGCTGTCAAATCACCTAATAATTGGTGGTCAGAGAGCATGGTGCTGTCACCAAAAAAGACCCCAAAACTGGGCGCTACAATAGGAATGTGGTCGGTCGCGGCATCACCTCTGAAAGTGTTGAACAGGTCTATGCACTGATTTTGCGCTGTAATTTCCCAGCCTGTTGTATTGCGGAACTTATTGACTTCGTTGTAATTCTCCAGATAATCTACGGCTGAAACAAGGTTGTTATTGATCAGGTAATTCTTCTGTTGGTTCCACGTTCCCCAACCTGCTGTAATCGTAAAGCAGATTCCGATATTGTGATCGCGCATTTCTTGCCAGGCATCGGTTCCGACTGCTTGGTCAATTGCCATGTAGCTTCTGACATGGCGTATGCCGATGTCATTCAATGTCGCCGCCATATATGCACCTTTTCCTGCCCCCAGGCCTTGCCAGGTATGGGCATTGATACCAATGCTGTCAACGAGTTTGTCGGCTTCTACTGGGAGGAACGCTACCGGTTTCTCGGCTGATCGCACCCTTACATCAGAATACTCACAATAAGCGGTGGGATTTGCGATATCATGATCATTTGCCATAAAAAGATAGTTTTTGGTGCCCGTATAGTAGGTGCCTATAGGAATCTGGAAGTGCTGGAAGCCACTTCCGCTGTAATTGAAATAAGGGATGCCAATATTCTGGGTACCATAGACTTGGAACAATTTGTCAAGACTGAGCAGATTGTCCGTGTCCAGTCCTACACCGTGTATTTCTCCCTGAGTCCCCCCATAAAAATCAAATTCCAGGATGGAGCCTGGTGTCAGGGTGACAGGCATTGGAATCTTTTTCCAGGCATTGCCGGACAAGGCCAGCGTCGCCCCACCATCAAGGATGCTGGCAGTGCCCGCGTCCTGTGAAGGATCATAGCCGCTAACGGCAGGTGTACTGAAGGTGACAAGGTGGTTTTCTCCTTCATAGATCCTGATATTGCGGAATTCACTGTCTGCAAACGGAAGCGAGACATCCTCATCATTGATGAAGATCAGATAATTCATCGCTCCTGTATAGTAAAGCCCAACCGGTATTTCATAATGTCTCCAGCCGTAGCCTTGATAATCACGGTATTCCTGATTCGGACCGGAAATCTGGCTGCCATAAAGCTGAAAGCAACGGGCATCGCTATAGGTATTATCGGTATCGAAACCGATACTGTGGACTTCTCCCTGTCTGGCACTGCGAAAGTCAAACGAAAGATAGGTATCTGGCGTAATGGTGCAAGGATAACCAACCTTTTTCCAGCGGTTGCCAGTGAGTTTCAGGGTGTTGCCGCCATCCAGAACATAGACATCTCCCTGGACGTCCTGTCCGGCATAGGCTGACAAATCCTTGCCCTCAAAACTGAAAGTTCCACTTTCGTAAACCCTTACTTTTCTGAATTCTGCGTTGGCTGTGGGACTGGCAACATCATGATCATTAATAAATAGCATATAGCACTTGTCCCCATTGGGGATCAGCTGCCCGACTGGAATGATGTATTTTACCCAGCCAGACCCGGAATAGGTATTGTAAGTCTGAACTGTACTCCAGATCTGGGTGCCATAGAACTGGAATGCCAGTTCAGGAGAAAGATAATTATCTGTCTCAAACCCAATGCCCTGTACCTCTCCCTGAACTGTAGACCGGAATTCTACCTCAAGAATCGTATTCGAAGTAACCGTTACCGGGAAAGGGACACGCATCCAGGTATTTCCCGTCAGCGAAAGCAGCTCTCCATTATCCGCGATGCTATGTTCGGAACTGACATCCTGTGCAGGGAACGATTCGGCTCTACTTTCGCAGAAATTTACTTGTGCGGCTCTGGTTGGCAGCCATAAAAGCAGTAAGAAGACAAATAATGGTTTCTGCAATAATGAGCAATACTTGGGGGATATTATGCGACCGGTCAGATGGTTGCTATTGGCATTGACGTGTTCTCTTCTCATTTGTAAGTCCTGTTTTGTTGTTCGTGAAAGAATCAGTGACACATTATTGGCGAACGGAACTCCAACTAACAGATAATGCTCCTCCTTTCCTGTTTTACATGTGATCACAGGGTGCAACCTTCCACCGGCCGCCAGCTATAAGTTCGGTTTATACAGGCAGACATCAGATACCCTGTAATATGGAAACGATCCGGGGCTGGGATCATTCCCCTGAGGATAAATCTGGTTGCCGGTGATCAATCTTGGCGTCTCCGGCAATGCGAAAATGGAGCAATCAGGGCGCAAAAAACATCAGATCTTCCAACCGGGCACTCCGATAGCCATAATTCGTAATCTGATCATATTTAAGGGTTTCCACATGCCCATCATGGAAAAGACCATTACCGGAATATTCATGGCGCAGGTGAAAATAGGGCGCTCCCCTTACATCAATAGAGATTCTTGACTGGTAGTACAAAAACTGCGTCCAATGGCCGAACCAGTACGTGACACTATCTCCGAACACTGGCACTGTTGTCGGCACACGATCCCACTTTACAATGCCATTTGGCGAGCTGTTGCCAATACTGGTTGGGAACGTAAAGAGGGTTCCGCTGGCCTGTCCCATATTAAGGTCGAAGCCATAGCTGTAATGCTGCTCATACGGCTTGTTCTGCAATTTGGGGCAGCGAAGACTATTCCGTGTACTGATATAATCTGGGAACATCATTTTATGCCAGTTGCCACTGTTCGACATGCTGGGACCTGGCGAACTCATTTTGTAGAACTGAAAAAAACCATCGCTGTCTGAAATGTACAGGACAATGGCCGCTGCCACACTCTTCTGATTGTTGGTACAAACCGTTGTCATGGCTTTGGCCCGTGCTTTACTCAGAGCAGGGAGTAAAAGGGAAGCCAGAATGGCGATTATCGCTATGACGACTAATAATTCTATCAGCGTAAAGCAACTTTTGTTGCGTTTCATGTTCAGATCCTCCGATTGGATTTGAGTCCTGGTTAATGGCCTCTGGTGCGATTGATTAAAAGCGATTGAAACGTTTTAAAAAAATCGATTCAAAAAATGTCAGGCTGTGTCAGCTCCCCTTTGAAAATGGCGTGAACGCCGCGATTTGAAACGTTTCAATCAGTTTACAAAAACCAATTTCGTGTTTCAAGAGCAAACTCAAATTTTGCCAGTAAAAAGAACATGAAAAAAGATCAGGGTTGACCCTTGAAATGCGTATCGGTCATCACTATCATGTTATACGTGAGGCTCGTTTTCGAGCGGCATTCTGTTCTGGAACTTATCTTTTCAGCCGATTACTCTACCAAACCGTTTTTTTTTATCCATAAATTAAAACGTTTCAAAAGACCAACCTAACTAACGCAAGGACCGCACCTGGAATGACGAAAGCGTCTAAAAAACGACCAACCATTCTCGATGTCGCAAAGGCTTCCGGTTTCAAACCGGCAACAGTCTCTCTTGCACTTCGTGGAGACTCCCGAATCCGTGAGTCAACCCGCAAACATATTGAGCGCATAGCCCGAGAGCAACGATATGTGCCAAACACTGCCGGGCGCAGTCTCTGCGGTGCAAAACCAAAAGTCTTTGGCCTTCTGCTGACCAGTATGGATGAAGGCTATTACCTGCCTCTTCTTGAGCAGGCATTGCAGACATCTGAGTCCGAACATCACAGTGTATCGGTCTTTTTCAGTCAGTGGGATCAGAAGAGGGAAACTCTGGCCTTTCGGCAGCTCGTAGAGAATAGGGTGGCCGGTATTGTCTGGGCTCCCATTTCAGTCAATGCTGCCCGACGGAAGTATGCCATTGAACTGGCTGATTCTGCGGGGGTGCCGCTGGTTATTCTGGGGACCGATTCCTCTGGTCTGGTCGGCAAGGCTGCGGCCTTGGGCATCGAGCATGATGCAGCGGTGGATGCAGGTATCGATTATCTGCACAGGCTTGGTCATCGTCGGATTGCTTTGGTTGCGGCGAAGGAAGCACGCCGTAATACCATTCAGAAAGATCGCCTGGAATTTATGCTGGCAGCGCTGAAGAAGCACGGGCTGCTGCTGCATGAAGAGGATATCTGGATTCTTGATGACGACAGTTATGGCAGTGCTGCATTTGGAAAAGTGCTTTGTGAAAGAAGCGCTGAAGAACGGCCAACTGCCGTCTTTTGTGCAGATGACATGCAGGCCCGAGCGTTGATTCTTGGTCTTGAGCTTCTAGGGTTGTCTGTCCCGCATGATATCAGCGTTATGGGCTTTGATGGATCACCTATCTGTAATTGGGCAAATCGCCAACTGGCTTCTGTATCTCTTCAGGCAGGAGTTCAGGGGGGGACTGCCATAAATTTATTATTTGGTGCCAACGGCATCAATGGTTATGAATGGGCTGAGACCACCATTATCCAGCCACTTATTTTAGAAGGTAATACATGCAGAAAAATCTGAACCCAAAGGCAAATCCAATGAAGATAGCCGTATTTAGTTTGTCCATTTTGTGCATCACACAGTTATTTGCCGGTGTCACGGAAGATAACTGGACTCGCTCTGCAACTTTGCAGCACCATGAGAATGGTGCTTATGTTCTGGAACCTGGAAAACTGAGCGGTACACTCCTTCAGGAGATAGACCCGGTTATTGGCATTCATCAGGTTGATGCATCTGTTTACCTTGATGGGGTGCAATGTGCTGGGATTGGTTTAGGTAAGAAATCCATGAGTGGCGCTTTTTTTAGGGACGCAGTAATAGCGCTTGTGATAGCAAGCAATGGGCAGTATGAAATTACGATAAAAGGCAAGGGAAAGGTCGTTCAGGGCAACCGTTACAGCATACCTGCTATGGTTTCAGATGAGCCCTATCGTCTCTCCCTGATCTACAACTCGATGGATCAGACCGTGAGCGCATCCATCAATTCTGCGCCTATTCTGCAAACCCAGCCGTTGTCAGGATTTGATCCGCCTATTGAGGCTGCTGCTGTGACCCTGAATGGCCGTATTTCAGAAGCCCGAACTGAAATAGTCAATGCGCATTCCTTTTCCCGCGCCGAAGCATCATCTGGTTTTAGCATTCTCAGTGCTGAATCTTTTGTCGTAGCCCCATATGAGCACCACGATTTCACTTGGAATATGGCGTCTCACCTTCCCGGCAGACCCATCTCTTTTGCCATATCAGACTATGCGGGAAAGAGGATAACAACTGGTGAAGCAGCTATCCTGGATGACAGTCAGGTTCAGATCGGGAATCTGAGCTTTGATCCCGGAACCTATATCATCGAATTTTCCGGCAGTCGGGAACGGTTTGGGGTGATTTCCTGGACGCCTGCAACCCTTGTTGATCCATTTTTTTGCATGGATGCCGGTATGGCCTGGCTGGAGCCCAGTCAAGACCGACAGGATGAGTTTATTCGCATCCTCAAGCGTGCAGGTATCGCCCTGGTTCGTGAGCGTATGAATATGGCTTCTCTTTATAATGCTTGTGTTACTGGAGCCTGGGAAGGCAAGGCAGGTAATCGTGATCGGTTGCGGCAGAGTTACGGTGCATTTGGTCCGAAAGTGCTTGAACTGCTCTGGGGGATGAACCACAAAATGGGACCGGTTCAAGGGAGTGACCTGCCTACCCAACTGGTCGCAACCAGCAACGCCACCCGATCACTCATTGAGCGCTGGGATCACTCGGCAGATGGGTATGAAGTCTGGAATGAACCCAATCTGAAAGATCTGCCTTCTGATCAATATGCATCTTTGTGCCATACTTATCGATATGCCATGCAGCAGGCCGGAACAGATGCTCCTTTGGTGGTTGGTGCATTTGCCGGTATTCCTCATGATATGTACCTTAAAACAATGGCAGCTTGCGGTGTTTTGGAGCGCTGTGAAGCCATCAGTTTCCATACTTATGACAAAGCATCTGTCATGGGGCGCTCCGTTCAGAATTTGCGTGATATGTTACATGCTCTCAATAGCGATGATCTTCAGCTCTGGCAGACCGAATGTGGCTGGGCGTGGACAAATGGGCCAGGTCGCCCACCGGCAGAAGAAGATCGTCACAGTGCGCTGGAGATTACCGCCAAAGCCATTGAGTCCAAAGTCGCCGGTGTTTCCCGTCATTTTCCTTTTGTAATGAATTATTATGAAGAAGGTGCCAGGAATTTTGGTATGACGGGCCGTGAACGCACGCCTCTTCTTTCTCTGGGGGCCTATCTTACCTGTGCTAATATTCTGGCTGGCGCAACCTATATCGGTGATCTGCAGGTGATTCCAGAAGGAGTCCTGCTCGCCCGTGTCTTTCGCTTGCCTGATGGAAAACTGATCGCCGCATTATACACCGGGGATTCCTCTTCAAACGTGTCGATCAATCCCCCGTCTGGTTTCAGCTCTGCTTTGGGGATTGATGGACGAAAAGTTCCCATTACCGAAGGGAAAATTCTCATCACCGATGGTCTGGTCTATCTCAGGCTTGATCATGATCGCGATGTCGTAAAGGCTGGTATCACCGCAGGTGATACCGCAGGCAGACGTGGCATACCTGCCTCACCTCTTGTACTCCAGTATATGCACAATGAAACTCCAAGCAAACCGTCTTCACGATGCTATCTGGTTGATCAGGATGTCGCCTCAGAGCTTCCCCTCACTGTGCGCATCAGCAATCTGGGTGATCAGCCCTTAACTGTAAATTGTACTCTGCAACTTCCCGGTGGTCATGCCAGTTATACCCAGGAGCCCGTTGAACTGCTCCCGCATAGCTATGTAGACCAGCAATGGCTGGTGAATGCACAGGCATCGCTTGATGTGATTGAACCACGTTTCATAAGAATTAGTTCGCACGCTACAGCAGATATCCCGGAACCTGCACCACTTGCTATCCCCTTTGTCATGAGTGGTACTCTGGAGCAATTGCTGGCCAAAGTAGCGTCGTCTCGAAAGATTGATCTGCTCAATGTCGATGCCTGGTCGAAAAATATTGCCGGTCACGGCAATCTCAATATTGAAACTGGTGATAATATCCTCGACCTGCAGATGAAATATTCGCATACCGGAAACTGTTGGGCCTACCCAAAATTCAAACTGCCAGAACCCCTGGACGGAAAGCACGACATTGGTCTTATCATGAGAGCAAAAATTGCCAATCCTGCAATCTTTGTGGGAATCATGGCAGGGGGGCCTAGAGAGAGCTGGCGTGCCATGGATCTTTTCCCGCCTGACGGAGACTGGCACTGTGTATACGTACCGTTTTCGGACTTCAGGCCATCTCCAGATCACCCGGATATGCAGAATGCTGTTCTGGACGTGAGTAAATGGGAAAGGCTTTTGCCTGGCATGGGAAGTCGTACCGTGGAAAACAGTCTACAGATCAGTGATCTCTGGATCGTAAGTGATCGACCGGGGTCTTCTGCCGGTACCAGATAGATCATGCGCATGGTTTCGCCTGTCGGGCTGGGCGGAGCCATGCACCTTGCAGCGCCATGATCACTTTTGAGACTTTATGAAGAGGGTTCTCTTGAAAACTTCGGCGGCTTTTCTTATACTGTCTGTAATGTTTGTAATTAAAGGCTCATTGAAAGGACATTTACATGCAGCACAGCAGAAAACATTTCACCCTGATCGAGCTCCTGGTGGTAGTGGCGATAATCTCGATTCTGGCTTCGCTTCTTCTTCCCGCGCTCTCCAAAGCCAGAGCCAAGGCCAGAACGGCTTCCTGTATGGCAAATCTCAAACAGATTTCCATGAGCATGACGATGTATTCGTCCAATTACGACGATTATTTCGTCATCTCCTATGATGCACGTACCGACAAATCCTGGAACGCAATGCTGATTGAAGACCAGGGGTTGGGCATTCCCACCTTCAATGGCAATGCCAAACGTTCAGAAATGGGCATCTTTGGCTGCCCGGAAAATGCAGAACAGCGTCGTGCCGGGACCATGGGGCAGCAGGAGATTGATTGCAGTTATGGTGGCAATGGCTGGTTCCGGCAGAATGTCAATGGTACTTTTACCTGGCGGGACCGTGGGCCACTTGGGAATAAAATTACCCGGGCTATTGATGCTTCCAAACTATACCTGACCTATGATGGCACCTATCCCCGCACTGCCATTGACCGGAATGATGGGGCAAATTGTTTTCCTGGGCTCTACAGCGTAGGTGTTCAGAATGTCCGTTATGCCCACAATTTCGGTGTGAACATGGCTTACAGTGATGGCCATGTGGAATCCCTGACCGGTCCGCTGATCGGGCGGGGAACTCCGGTCCCCGTCAGTAATACCTTCCTCAACGGTCATGTCTGGATGCTGGATCACGAAGTCTGGCAGCAGTAAGCAGCGTGTTTCGGGCTATAAAGTATTCAACTTTATCGCCCATTTATAATGAGTGTTTAACACCATTAATAAATTATAAGCATGGTTATATATTCCATGCTAGTGATCAATTTTGCCTTGAGCAAATGCTTTGGGTACAATCAATAACAGCAGGAGATTCCCCATGAATTCGACATGTCTGTGCGTATGGAAGCAAGTCACGGCATTAACCTTAATTCTCTTTTCACTGCAGGTTGTCGCGCAGTATCCGGCTCTTCCCGTTGTACAATGGACACCTCGGTCCGATTGGGTAAACGTCAAGAGCGACCCGGCTTTGACCATTCATGCCACCGGAAATGGCATCACAGATGATTTTGCTGCCATACAGCAGGCACTTGATCTGGTCTCTACATCCGCTGAAAAATCTGTAGTCTATCTGCCTGCAGGCACCTATCGTATTACCCAGACTCTGGGGTGGTTAACAGGTGACAACTGCATTAGGGGACGGTCACTTTATGGTTGCGGAAGCCAGACCACGGTCTTCTGGGATGGGACAACCGGAGGGACCATGTTTCTATCAACAGGCAATGCCAAAGCACGCTATAAGGGAGTCGTCTGGGATGGTCGTAATAGTGCCGCGTATGGGATGTATTTTCAGCCACGATTTGAAGTAAATCCATCCCAGGGATTTGCAGAAGCTCCCATGCTTCATGATAACCAGGCCTTTCTGAATTTTACTAACGTTGGTCTGAATTTTTGTAATCGATCTAATACCGAGTGGACCGGTGAAGTCCAGGTTCGGAACTGTCTGTTTTATAACTGCAAATATGGCTCTCAGATCGGTAAAGATTACTACAATAATTATGAATATATCTTTGAGTCCTGTCATTTTCAGGATTGCCAGACCGGCATTGATGCTGCCAAAA
>MDTD01196879.1_pt1 | contig 14781 bp, 13 predicted proteins | sample 811221 | NCBI WGS metagenome assembly MDTD01 (sample SAMN05326646, study PRJNA326480) | marine metagenome | isolation source: seawater | place: Pacific Ocean: South West | collected 2011
AAGCACTGGACATACAGACAAAAGCAGAAAAATTTATGGAGAGAAACCTTTACAGACTTACTTTTACAACATAAAAAACCTACCATAGAAAAATATAGCATAGAACTTGAGTATAACTCTAGGCTTGATCCAAGTAACACTATCACGATGATAAAACTTTTTGAAGATACACTTATAAAACTAGGATGGATCAAAGATGATTCTAAAAAATATTGCAAGTATTTAAAGATATATCCAAACAACCAATTTTCCTCTAAGGAATATAAATTACATTTAAGTTATGATGACGTTTAGAACTATGAACCAAAAAGAGTTTATGGAAATAATGGATCATGAAAATACAAATGCAATAGTTCTATTAGAGGGAGATAAGGTTGTATTAAGAAATATAGGATCTGGTGTGTATCATATATTTAAAGACGATAGAACACACATAACCCTAAAACCTAATCTTCTTAAAAAATTCAAAGACAAGCTTTCTAATTATAGAAAAAAAATGCCAAGAAATATTTATTATAAATAATATTATCTTTTCTTCTTTTTCTTTTTCTTAGGCTTGTTATGTGAAGAAACCTTTTTTTTAGGTCTTCCTCTCATACTTCCATAAGTACCTTTTCCGTATGGCATATTATAAAATTTAAGTTATTTCTTTTTTTTCTTTTTACGTTTCTTTTTAGCTCTCAACAAAACAAAATCTCTAGCATCTATTTTGTTGTTCTTGTTCATGTCAAGTTTTCTTTGCTTTGCAGTTAATTTTTTCATATTATCTACCAACTTTTTTCATTGCCATTTTATGTGAATTTCCAAACGTAGTTCCCTTTTTCATGGCAGTGACCATCATTCTGATATGTTTAGCAGTATGATGTTTTGCGTGTCTTTTTAATGCGTTTTGTTGTCTTTTATTTAATGCTGTTACTGATATTCCTTTTACTTTCATAATTTTTATTTTTTACTAAATTTTTCTAGTCCAGATATTCCAAATGAACCTATTGTTACCCATACAAAACTATTATAAATAAATTCATTTATCACTAAATCTTTCCCAAAATATCCTGTGGCTAAATCTACTAGAGCAAAACACACCATAATTGCGAAAGAGACAAACCCTATTAATGATTTTTCATTTATGTCGTTCTTATCTTTAAATATAGCCCACATTATCTTCCTTGTCCTTTATATTTTTTTTTGTAAAACTTAGATGTCTTATGATTACTTGTTTTTGTTTTAGAATGAATACCTGGTCTTCTGACCCTTTTCTTTTCTCTATAGACAAAAACAGATCTACGCCTCATCCATCATCATTTGATTCTTACACATGGTAATCATTAAGTGAACACCATCTAAAGTCTCATTCATCTTTTCAGCCATAAAAGGACTTACTTTAGTTTTACCTGGTATGTAAGACCCTAATATTTTAACATTCTTAGCTAGTTGATTGTAGTCATCTTCAAATGCTTGTGCATCTGGATCTTTCCTACTCATCATCATACTAAAAGCGTTTTGTATATCTTTTTCTTGCTTCATTTTACAATATTTACAGTAAATATAATACTATTAATATAAAGTATATATTTTGGGGTAACACTATCTTTTCTTTCTTTTACTACCTTTTCTCCTAGATTTTTCTTTTCTACCCCTGTTTATTTTGAGTGGTTCAAACCCGATTATTCTACCTCCTCTGTGTGATGCATCTTTACCATCACCATTACCATATGTACCTTTCTTTCTGTTGTATTTATTTAATTTAGATCTATAAGTCCTTCTTTTTTTAGAAGACTGAAATTTTTTATATTCTCTTTTATAGTTTCTTTTCTTAGCTGCCACAACTTAAACATTCGTCATCCCCTAATTTACACTCGGGATTCTTTTCTACATATTTTTTTCTGTTACCTTCATCTAAAAAGTTACATGCACACTCACATAGAGTGTTAGGTGGATTATCTCCACAACAACAATATCTCATAATTTAAAATTTTAAAGTTCTTCAATCAACTGTATGAGCTTCTTTTCAATCAACAGTACTATGTTTAGTCTTTGTACACCATCATAGCTATCTGAGTTTACACCTTCCATTACATCCATAAGCGTATTGATTTTCTGTAAATGTTGATTGACTCTGAGTTGTTCTTGAACTTGATCGTCAGTAATACTTCCACTTCCTATTTGTTGTTGCATTATTTTCCTATCTTTTTGCTTACAGATAAATGTATTGATTTATTAAGAAAATCATATCCAAAAGTATAAATATTTTTTTTCTTTGACTTCATTGTAAGGTTAGGACCTAATCCTATATTATTTTTGTTTGCTTGTAACATACCTCCTATATAAAACTCATTTTTTGGTGGCAATGTTTTTGTTATTGTCGTAGTAATAGAATCTATGATGGTAGGAATATTATAATTATATGAAACATTTCTTGACAAAAATTTATTTTGTGATATTGTATCTTCAATATATGCAAATCCAATTGAATCAATTTCTATGGTATCTGTATAAACATATTTCATATAATATTCTCTTAATATTGATACTGTGTCTATTTCAACTGGTATTAAGACTTCTTTTACTACTTCTCTGATTGTAGGAACATATTGTATATCTTCTTTGATTACTTCTTTATATACAGTGTCTCTTTTAATTATAGTTTGTGTTTGAGTAATTACTTCTTCTTCACACTTAATTAGTAAACCAATACCAATCCCGATTGCAATGTATGTAAGAATCCTAGACAATTTCATCTTCGTGGAATAAAGTATACGTAAAACTATTTCCTATTCCCTCTTCTACTTGTCTATTGCATATTTCCATAAGATTTGTAAAGTCATCTATTGACTGTATCACTTGACACCCAGCACTGTACTTTCCGATTAAGGGTATTTTCTGCCACTTAGAGGCACGATGTATGTTTGTCTTATAGACTCCCTCAAAAACATTTTCCGAGTCCTTAGAAACGCTTAAATCAAGTGTGTCATCTTTGTTGTTATCACGTACATATCGCATTGGTTTTGCTTGTTCTAGCGCCTCGTATCCACCTGATGCCCAAGTCCTACCATGTATACCTATTTTGTACGCTCCTCTGTACTGTCCTTTTAACATAATTAGTGTTCCATCTTTACTTAGGGGGTTGGAAAGCCAATGGATACCAGGATCTGTAGTGGCTTTAAAACAAAACACTTTATCTCTATCATTGTAATCTTTATAAAAAACACCCACTATATCGTCAAACTCACCTGCTTTTCTATTAGAAGATCTTACACCAAACAGATTACAATCAAACTTTTTATCCAAAAAGTATTTGTATTTGTTTTTTTTATATGCTTTTAATATTTGATCTAAGCTATACATTATTTTTCTTCATAATTAATTAGAGATAGCCCACCACCTGTTAAGATATAATTTTTTTCTTCTTTAGTTAATCTAGATTTACTTATGATTTCTCTGATTTTATTTACAAAATCACTATCGTTTATTTGTGAGAAGGTAACACTTGAAGTATATAGATCTCTAAATCTTTTTAAATCATTTTTTGATTTAGATTTGTCTTCTGAAAAATCTCTAAGTTCAAATGAAAATTGTGAATCTGGAGAAAAACTGTAATCTCTTATTATTAAAAATTCCATTGCTGATTTTCCAAAACTTTTATTTGTTTTAGTCTCATTTAAAAAATAATCATTGATTAATTTTTTGAAGTTTGGAGGAACTATGGAGTTACTAAGTAAATACCAAGATTTATCTGTAAATCCATCTATTTTATTTCCATATACACCTCTACCTGAATATGCCTCTGATACGGTTTTAATGAACATATTAGGTTCTATTACATCTGTAATTTCACCTAATACTTCATTTGGGTTTCTTGCTTCTCCTTTTAAAATGTTAAAAACAGGGTCTAATACTAATGAGTATGGATTTTCTAAACTATAATCAAATGTGTTAATTTCATACCTATCTTTTTCTTTATTATAAGACATATTATCATAATCACCTAACAGCGTATGTCCATCCATCCAATCGGGATAAAATTTTCTTATAGCGTTGTAAGATGCTTGTGCTTTTTTAAGGTTGTCTTCTTTTTCTTCTTCTGTTCCTTCAACTAATCTTGATATTACAAATGCAGGTATAGCTGCTTTTAAAGTAGCTTGAGAACCAGCTACCATTAAAGCACCATTAAGTCTTCTACCATATTCTCCTGCGTATGCTTTTTTTCTTTCTTTTAAAATATTTAGTTTATCAGAATCAGTTTCTTTATTAATTTCTTTATTTATGTCTGATATTTTTTTTATGGTGTTTGATATTTCTTTTATGGAATTTATATAAGTTCTTAGTGCTTCTAGTTTAAATGGAACAAAGTCACCAAAAAATCCTTTTTTAGTAAAAAGATTAGGAATTACATTGAGATCAACACCATATATCTTTCTGCCTGATTCTTTAAAACCACTTTTATACCAAGTAGGAACTCTTGACCAAGTTGGAAAAGTATTTTTTACTTTTTCAGATGCTATGTTATCTACTATAGACTTTTGTTTGTCTGATAAATCTTTATAATCAATCCCGTATTCTTGTCTTGCTGTAATGTTTGATTCTACATCAAGTGCCAGTAGTTTTGAGAAATCATCAATTCTACCATATAATTGTTGAAATCTATTATCTATATTTTTTTTAAGAAATTTAGAGCCTTTATCATAATAATTAACAGATTTTGATTCTGTATCGTTTAATACATCCATAAGAACAGCCCCATCATCAAGAATTGTACCTAGTCCCACAGATTGATTTGTTAGTCCATACTTAGAACCTCTTTTAAAAAGTTCTTTCATGTGTCCAGTTATTTCTCCATTTTTTTTAAAAGTATCCATAGAACTTTTTAGAAGTTGTGTAGCATTATTTATAAGACCATTTTCTCTAAAGTAATAACCATTCTGAATCATAGCCATCCAGTTACCAGTTATATTTTTTCTTATATTAGGTATGTTCCAAACTGTTTTTGACTTTCTCATAAGTCCTAATATTTTATAATATAGACCATCGTAGTTTTCAGTTCTTGTCAAGGCTTCATACAAGTCTGTGTCTACATACTTGCCATTTAATGGATTAGCAGGATTATCACTTTCATATAAAGTAGTATTAGGTTGTTCTTGTTGAAAGACTAACTCTCCCTCATATCTCTTCAATACATCTTCATGAAATACTTGTTCATAATTTAGTTTTGATAATTTATCTACTGTATTTATGAATTTTGCCCCTACGTCTTTATATTCTCCTAAAAATGTTCTTATTAACTCATCTACTTCTTTTCTTTCTTTTAAAACATTTATGTCTTTATCTTTCAAAAGTTTACTTCTAAACTCGGTTATTGCGGGATTGATGGTAACATCTAATTTTTCAAAGCTAATTCCATCATTTAAGTTTTGATAAATGTTTTTATAGTCTTTATTAAAAAATGCTTCTAGTTGATCAATAAAATAGTTTGCTTTGTTTTGTGCTCTAGCATCAAGACCATTAGCTATCATTTTTTGTCCTAATCTTTCTTTACTTAATCTTGGGTTTTCTTTTTTTAACTTTTGATATTCTATATTAAAAAACTTATCATAAGCTTTTCTTCTTGTTTCTTCTCTAGTTTTATTAAAGTCAAAATTTTTCTCTCCAAAAGCTCTATACCCTCTAGTCAAATATTTACCTAAGTTTTGTTTAATCACATCAAGTGGATTGACAAAATCTTTACCTTCTTCTAATGCTTTTTGTTCATATGCTTTTTGATAGTTTTGATTTTCTAATATCATATTAGATAGATTATCTATCTGTATTCTCATGTTAGTTAGTGAGTCAATAATTTTATTTGATTCAATACTTGAAGCATCTTTAGTTTTTAAATTATTTAAAAATTTTATTACTTCGGTTTTGGTTTGTAGTTTACCATCTATTTCTGACTGAGTTACAAACGCTACAAGTCTATCATTTATATTATTTAAAGTTTCTGGGTCTACTACACTTTTTACATTATTTATAAGTTTTTGAAAGTCTTTATATGTTTTAGATGCTATTACACTTACTCTATCTAGGTTTGCTGACTTGTTTTCTTCATCTAAATTTAAAGATCTTATCTTATCGTTGTTGTTATTCCAAAACCCCATAAAAGAATAAAAATCTTTTAATGGTTTAATAATATTTGTTTCTATAAAACCAGGTTGTTCATTTTTTATTTGTTCATCTTTGAAATCATTTTTTTTATCATTGTTTTCAACAACCTCTTTATAGACTTTGTCTATCTCTTCTTTATTATTATCGTAAGTATCTTGTTCTTGCTTGTTGAGTTTCTCGTTGTTATTTATTTTATCTCCTATATTAAAATACTCTTTTGTTTTTTTGTTGTTCTTAATTTTATCTTTCCTTTGATCAATTTCTTCTTTAGTATTTTTAAGATCTTCTTCTAATATTTCTTTGGTTCTAGCATCTTGTGATTGATCTAGTATTTCTTTTGTGTTTTTATATTCCTCGTTAAGTTTAGATATTTCTATTTGTTCCTGAACATTATCTTCGCTAAAATTATCTACTAACTCTTTATTTTTTTTATTTTTTTGTTGTTTTAATTTTTTATGTATGTCTTCTAATTTTGCTTTTACATTATCATCTTCTTCTAACTTTATTCTTTCTTTTACATCGTTAATTTTTTTGTCTATTTCTATATTATCTACAGCATTCATTTTTTCTGCTTGATAATAATTATAAGCTACAACTGGAGAACCAGGTACTATCTCTAACAAACTTTCCAACATTATAGCTTGAGTATCTTCTATTTTACCTTCTGCTGAAATTTGTGCAGTAGCTTCCCCAAAACCACCACCAATTGATTCGGTAGCAACACCCGCAGCAGCTCTTTTTACTTTTGATGATTTAGCTAAAGCATTTGCAACCTTACCTCCTATTCTCATAGTTAGAGCATCAATCATTGCAACAGGTATACCTCTTTTCAAACCTTTTTCTTTTGCAATTACTAATACATCTTTATCATTAAAAGCTTTTTTTAAATCACCATCATCTGTCATGTCAAATTTAGGTGTTCCGTCTTCATTGGTTTGTTCTCTAATAGTGTCTAACAATGTTGATCCAAACTCTGAAACAAAACTTGATGCTACCAAAGTAGACCCTGCAGCTATTGGTATTGCACCAACTCCTGTCGCAATTCCTGCCGTCCCTGCCGTTGCTCCTGCTGATAAAGCTTTGTCGCTAAAAACAGTTCTTCCCATCATTCCAAAAACTTCTACTAATTGTTCTATAGAAGAACCTAAAAATCTAAAATTGCCAAAACCTTTTTCTTCAAAATTTTTTAAAACTTTAGATTTATTTTTTTGTAATCTTTTAAGATCTTTTTCTGCCTCTGCTATTTGATTATAGTCTACGTCTGCTATAGGGTTTAAAACGTCAGTTGCTTCCTCAGCGGCACTACCTCTTGCAAAACCTCTTTGAAAAGCTCCATATAAGTTTTCAAAATAATTGTAATCTTCACTTTCTGTATCCAAAGAATCTTCCTCCGATGTAGATTCCAAAAAAAGGCTTTTTTTTTTACTTTCTAAAGTAATATCTAGATTACTTCTTTCAATAAAATTATTTAAACTGTTTTTAAACTTTTCGTTTTCTTCAATAGTTTTATTAAACTCATCTAATGTAGAAGGAAGAGTTACCCCTCTTTCTTTTAATATGTTATATAGTTCTTCATTCATTGATTATCTTTTTTAAAGTCTTCAATCAATTCATCTATTTTTTTTACAGTAGCATCATTTTGTTTTGTTTTTCTGCTATCTAAAAGACTCAATGCTCCTTGTAAACGAGAATCGTAATCTGCTTGATTTAAATCTCCACTTTCTTTTGCTTCGTTAAATTTTTCTATTATTTCTTCTACTTCCTTAATTCTTTCATCATTAATTATTTCATTTTTAGAATCGTCTTCAATGTTTTGTAATTTTTCATTTATTTCTTTTAGTCTTTTAAGATCTGATTCTTTTAAAAAACCTTGATCTTCTTTTAATGAAATTAATTGTTGTTTTTGATTTTCAAGTTCCTCTTTTGTGAATGTTTGTGTTTGATTTAATGCATCTATTTCATTTGCACTGTCATCTACATTAAAACCCTTAATGTCATTTTTTGATAAAATTTCTGCGTTTGATAAAGTCTCATTGTATATATCTATATCATTTCCTCTAAATGCATTAGATTTTGCCTCAGTATCCACTTGATCCCAAGTTTCATTCATGCTTTGTTCTGATACAACTAAATCTTTACCTGATAAATCTTCTAATACATCTGTATCAAAAGCGTCAGCATAATTAGATCCCGCTGTTACAACAACTTTATCATCTCCTCTTTTAATTACTAGAGCTTTTTTACCTTTATGATATCCAATACCTATAACATTTGGTATAGGTATTCCACCAAGAGTTTGATCTTTAAGATAATCTCCTTCAGGTATATTTACATACCTTACTGTATTATCAGAACTCAATTCATTTCCTTCAACATCATATATTTTAAAATTATCTGATTTAGTTATTTGAAACTTATTTGTTATGTTTTCTTCATTTAATTGTTTATCGTATAGATCAGATTTCTTTTTTTCGTTTTCAATTTTTAATCTATCTAGTTCCGTTTGTATTGCAATATCTAAATCTGAAGTAATCATTTTTATAAACTCATCATTATTTTTTGGATCATTTAACCAATTAGTAACTTTTGTTATTGTCGTTGTATTTTTAACTTCATCTTTTAATTTTTGAACCGCGTCTGCTTTTAATTGTGGTTTACCATTACTATCTGTTTTTATCAAGCCATTTTCGTCTCTCTCATAAATATTAGAAAACCGACCAAAAACATTGTACTTTTGTCCATCTTTTGTTGTTGCTTGATACTTCATACTAATTTTAGACTCTTGATCTAAAATGCCTCGTGCAGTTTGAGATATAAATTTTCTTTCATCCACTGCTTCATCTTTTAGATTAGTAAAAGCTATAGTTGGATCATTAGCCGTAAATATGTTAACAGGATTTGTAACATTTTGTGATGCACGATTTAATAAATCTACTTGATTTGATACAACGTCTTTATTAATATTTAAAAATTTTACAAAATCATCGTATTGATCTTTTAACAATTTAGAATTGTTTATACCTCTTTTGATTTGATTTACACCTTGACGTAATTGTAATTGGAACTCGGGGTTGTTAAAATTAAAACTAACTAAACCTAGCTTACCTTTTTTAGTCATGTTACCTTTTACTTGTTCTATTAAGGTATCAACTCTTGCATTTATAAAATTATTATGTTCTAGTTCTGCCTGATCTTTAAGAGCTCCTAAATTATTAAGAATATCATTAGCGTATTGTACTTCTTTTTTTCTAGTAGCAACAATCTCACCAAAAATTTTCTCTTGTTTCTCTAAACCTTTATCTATGAATTGTGAAGACAATTTACTTGGATCATAGACGTATAGACTTGATCTTGAAATTGCACTACCATATGGATTAAAGTTTTCTGCCATTTAATTTTTTAATTTATCCTCCATAAGTAGTTATAGGCATTTGTACACCTGACGTATCAAAATTAAACATTGAAGATGCTGATGTTGATGTGTTTGGAGATGGAAGTACACCTAATCCAAAACTACTCATAGATAAATTTGTAGGATTAGGAGTTGGGGTTGTTGCTCCTAAACCAGTAGGTTGATTGAAAGCTCCAGCAGATTGTGCAAAGTCAGCAAAACTTGATGCAGTTCCACCCATAGCATTGAATACTCCAGATATCTGTTGAGCTCTTGCTTGTGCAATAGCCATTCTTTGTGCTGCTAATGCTTGATTGTATTCTTTTTCAATACCCATTTCTTGTAATCCAAGTTGTCCTTGTCTCTCTGCAAATCCTAATGTTGCTTCAGCTATATTTTCTCCTCTTCTAGTTGCTGCTCTAAATTCATTTTGTTGTGCTATTCTTTCAAACTCTGATCTAGTAATAAGTCCTTGTTCTAATGACTCTTGTGCTCTAGTTAGTTCTCTTTCTCTTTGTGCTTGTGATTGTATATCTATCTCTCTCATCCTCCCTGCTTCTGACATACCTGCTAAACTTATTGCCCCTAACAACCCCGCGCCATCTCCTGCGGCAGCTCTTGCTGCTTCAATTTGATTTGCAGTAGTTCTTCTTGCTTCTTCTCTTAATAATTCTTCACCAGCAACCCTTCCTCCACCTGCACCAACCATTCTATCTCTTGATGCTTGTAATGCTGCATCTGCAAAACTTCTATCAATACCTAACTCAGGTAACATCTGTAGTTGATTGATATAATCTTGATAACCACTAGTTACTGTATCTCTGATATCTCCAAATGCTGATAATGCAGTTTCTTTTTCATCAGCTAATCTTTTTCTGTTTTCTTGTGCTGCTCTTTTTAATCTACCAGCAGCGAAAATACCTCCTATACCTGATACTAATGCTCCCCCTGCTTTTATTGCTGCTCCTATTAATGGTGTCATGTTTTTATTTTTTTATTATTGTGAAGAATATCCATATTACAAATCTAATTTTTTTTTTACAAATCATGTCCACTTGATGGGTTATAACCTATTGACAGTAGATTTATCTTATAATCCCTATCATCGTTCCCATCTGTAATCGTCAATTTTACTTTATTAGTAGTACCAATCATGAAATCACCATTGATAATACCACCACTAGAGTTAGAGTCTCTCATAATGTGTCCATAAATATACTTATCTTGTAGCAAACAATTAACATCTTTTACCTTAGATGTTTGTCCATTTTCATTATCAAAGTCTACATCAAAAGTACTAGTTCTTAAATTATTTGATTGATTAAAATCTACAAAGTCACTACCTAGTTGTGATATAGTTACGTTTTCTAGTGTGATCGGGGTTGGTGTATTAAGAACAAATTGAATAAAAGCATTTGTACTTGCAAAGTTTACGTAACTATTGAACCTTGCGCTTGATTCACCTGACACATTACCTGATCTAAAAAATATAGCTTGTTCTCCATACTTAGCAGCAGCATTGCTTGAGTTCTTTATTTCGCCTGAAGGTTTTACAATTCCTAATTCTATTGAACCATTGTATTTAGATATCCACCTTTTATTTCTTTCACTAAATCCTATTGCATTATCAGTTCCAAAATCAATAACATACATGTCATATGTTGGTATTATGTATCCAGATGGACTTGCAGTTTGTGATGAAAAATAATTTCTCATTCCTATTTCTGATATAGGTGTTAGTCCATTTCTGTTATATCTTACAACTTTCTTTTTATTAGAATCCCACCAATACACATTACCTCTATATTGAACAATAGATTTTATATCTTTACAACCATATCCTCCTTTTAAATTTCTAATACTGCCTAAGAACTGTCCACTACTTGCTATGAGTGAATTGCCTGCACCATCTACAACTATTCTTTCATTTAAATATAATGATGATGTTTCTTTTTCTGATATAGCCAAAACAACTTGTCCTTCTGTTTGTAGTTTAGATGTTCTTTGCAAAGCACGTATTGGACCATTCTCTTCGGCAACTTCTTTTTCATTTAGAAAAAAGAAGCTTGATATGTCATTGACATTTGTTCCTTGTATATATTTACCACCATATCTTATGTTGCTAAACTTTCTATTAGCTATGTCACTAGTAACTTGTATACTAGGCTTGCCTGCAGACGTATTCCACTTAGGATTTTTTTCTGCTTTAGATATTGATCTTATTAAATAATCTTCAGCATTACCTATAGCTGCATTGTTATCAAATTCTACAGATGTTGTTACCAACCTTCTGTCTCCATTGATAGTCAATATTAAATTATTACAATCAAAATTGACTGAGGCAGAACCAGAACCAGTTACATGTAAATTAGTTGTAGTTAGTGTTAATTTCAAAGCCAAAGTATCTGTATGATTTAAAGTACCTATACCACTTGATTGTAAGGTTCCAAAAGAATGATTAGAAGTAAAATTTTTTGTTTGTGATCCAATCGTTGCATTACCACCATCTCCTAAAGTTCCAGTTAATTGAGTCATATTAAAAGCTGTACCAACAACTGATCCATTTTTTAAAAGCTCTATTTTGCCATCAGCAGTAAAACTACTACTGTTTGATGCTAAAGTAACATTGTTTAATGATACGTCTAATGTGGCAGTACCGCTGGTAATTTTTATGGTATCATTACTTTCTTGATCACTTTGTATATAGCTATTAGCCAATACATATCTACCACTTGAATCTATCGTACCTCCATCACCGTTTGCTGTAATAACACTAAAAATTGCTGTACCATTTACCGTTACAGCACTACCAGTAATTGGAGCGGATTGTGTAACATTACTTTTGTTAATCTCTCTACTAGTCTTTACTGTCGTTACTACATCTTCATCTGACTCAGAACCTGCAACACTTGTAATTGTTTTAAATGGGGTTTCTGTGTATTCAAATAAATTTAAACTTTCAAAAATCATGTCTCCAGTAGGTTGTTGTGGTCTATCACCAGACGGCACGGGTATAGAAGTATTTGATCCATCTTCTGATATGAAATAATCAGTTGTGTTATCTGAAAATGCAGATATAGGAATTAAATTTCCACCTTCAAAAAATACAGTATTCTCTTCATCTCCTATTTGTTTTGGTGAATATATTTCAAAGTAATTATTTTCTTGGTAAGAATATGCGTTTGATAAATCAATACCTCCTAAATCATATTCACAAAATACTAATGATCCACTTTGTCCTAGTATTTTCAGATCAACAATATTAGTCGCAGTAGATGTTTCTGCTAAATTAATTCTAATTCTATCTCCCTCTGTATACGTGTAAACCTTACCATTTCTAAACATAGACATCAAATCAACGGTCAAAAATTTAATATTTTTCAAATCTGCTTGTGTTAAACTTAGTTTAAGTATTCTTCTTGTTTCAAAGGTAGTTCTAGTCTGTCCACTAAATAAAGGATCGGCTAATCCTTCCTCTTGTAACTCAAACCAAAAAGCAGAAGCATATCCTTCAAATACATAAGATTTGCTTAAATTTTTACTGTAAAGAATTTGAAGGTATTTTGCCCAACTTGGCATACAAGTACTAACGTCACTATTAGTAAAATTTAATTTAATAGTTGGAATTATACCGTTAGTACCATAAGCAAAATCACCAGTTTTATAATCAACAGATTTTTCAACCCCTCTTGTCCTCATGTTATCATCATAAAATGCATAGCCAATTTTGTAGGTAGAATTATTTGCGAAAGGTTTATGAGCGGTATCATCATCAGTTTCACTTGAATTTATAGCATTAGATGCTGTGGTAACATCATTTCCAAAGTAATTTTTTATAGTACCATTAGTTGTGCTTATGGTATAACCAGATCCTACCAAAGATATGTTTATAGTATTTGTTGCATCATTAGTATAATCATCTAAGTTATTACCAAGTAAAATTCTATTCTCTGCGACCTCTATAGCTTTTGTATTTATTGGAACAGCATCAAAAGGTTTGGCAGATACTGTATCAGGTAAAGATTCAAGTATATCTCCGTTCCAGGTTATAGATATAGAGTTACTACTTGATATGTCTACTGTATCAATTCTTCTAAATGTGCCAGCGTTTCCAATACGTACATAAAAAAATATTTTTTCTACAAAACTAGGTTTGTTAGATATAGTATGAGTTATTGTATAATTTAAAATATCGGGCTCTGCTTTGAATACCTTAGAAAAACTACTGAGAGCTGAATATTCTTTAGTATCGTATTGATACCTCATAGCAAATTGAAAATCATTATTTGATAGAAAATCACTTTCATTGCCCGTTGCATTTATATTTTTTAATATAGTTGGAGTAAAATTAGGAGTTTCTTTTATAAGTTTTAAATCGTCTATTGTTTTTGTAGTTCCTGTAGCTCTAGTTGTCAACCAATATAACGGTGTACCTTTTTCTGCATAATTCCAAACTAATATATCTCCAATCTTTTTTAAAAAAGGATCAAAATCATTATCTGATATACCACCTGAATACTCTTGTATTTTGTGATCATACTTAACTAGTATATCTAATGTAGTTCCGTCTAATCTGTATATATATCCTAAATGGGTTGTAGGTTGACCTTCAAGTAATAATTCTACTCTTGTAAGAAAGTAAATTATATTGTCGTATTCACATGCAGCCTTTATAGTTCCTGTATAAGTTCTTAGTTGATTTTTACCTTCTATCTTTTTTATTGTTCCTTGACCTCCACTCAACCCCGAATCAATTACTATATTCTTTGCATCAATATAGTCTCCTTTAGGTAAGAAGTATTCTTCTACGTCTGTATTGAGTCCACCACTTGCTAAAAGTCTTTCTTTCTGCATTAGTTCTTAATTGATCCATGTATTCCTCTTCGTATTGAACGCAGTATGTCTGAATAAGACAATGCATTCAATCTACTTTTTAATTTCTTTTTTGCTAAGATAAATTCTTGTCTTAGTAATGATATCTTGTTTTGTGCAGCACTACTATTTAATGATCTTTGATATCTTATATATTTATTTATTGTATCCTCTGCATACGGGGTTGTTGTATTTGCTGCAGATGTAGTGACTCCATCTGATACATATGTAACAGTAACTTCACTTACAGACAAAGCGTTGTCAAATACCAATTCACCATTTATTTTATCTATAGTATAAGATTGCTTTTGATCTGCTGCTAAACCATAATGTCTACCGATGTTTTCACCTGTTTCGTTGTACTGTCCAAAGTTATTTAC
>MDTD01132116.1_pt1 | contig 14779 bp, 9 predicted proteins | sample 811221 | NCBI WGS metagenome assembly MDTD01 (sample SAMN05326646, study PRJNA326480) | marine metagenome | isolation source: seawater | place: Pacific Ocean: South West | collected 2011
ACAGAAGCTCAAGCCTCACCAGCGGGCACACAGCCGGTGATTCTGTTTGCAGATACCTTTAACCGGTATTTTGAACCTGAAAATCTGCGCGCCGCTTTGCGTGTGCTGAACGCGGCGGGTTATCAGGTGTTTATTCCGCAATCAGCCAGCCGCCGAGCGGTGTGTTGTGGCCGGACCTATCTGTCTGCCGGGCTTGTGGATGAAGCACGGCAACGGGCTGAACATCTGGTCAGTACCTATCTTCCCTTCGCAGAACAGGGAATTCCCATTGTGGGCCTAGAACCGTCCTGCACCCTTGCCCTGCGTGATGAGGTTCCGGCCCTGCTGGCGTCTGCAGCGGCAAATAAAGTTGCTGAACATGTGCTGACCTTTGAAGAGCTGCTGGCCCGCGACAAGCCTGATCTGAAGCTGCGCGAAACAGGCGGGCAGGCATTGTTGCATGGCCATTGCCATCAAAAGGCTTTTGATGTGGTCGGGCCGGTGCACACGGTTCTGTCTGATCTGGCCGGGTTTGAGGTTGAACAGGTGGAGACCAGCTGTTGTGGTATGGCCGGGGCCTTTGGCTATGGTGCTGAGACTTATGACATCTCTATGAAAATGGGCGCATCCAAGCTGTTCCCAAAGGTTCAGCAGGCATCTGCGGAGACTGTTGTGGTTGCTGATGGCACATCCTGCCGGTGTCAGATTGCTGATGGAACCGGCCGTGAAGCGCGCCATGTTGCCGCCATTCTGGCAGACCGGCTGTAACCGGTCCGGGCCTATCTTTTGTCCAGGATCATGTCAGCGGCTTTTTCAGCGATCATCAGGGTCGGCGAATTGGTGTTGCCAGAGGTGATGGTCGGCATCACAGAAGCATCAGCAACGCGCAGGCCCGAAACCCCGTGAACCTGCAGCCGGTCATTCACGACCGCCAGAGAATCATTTCCCATCTTGGCTGTGCCTACGGGGTGAAAAATGGTGGTGCTGATATCTCCGGCTTTGGCCGCCAGCTCATCATCTGAACGGATATCCGCACCAGGCAGGAATTCATCTGTTACATGATCTGCCAGCGGGGTCTGGCTGACAATCTTGCGGGTAAGGCGAATGGCTTTTGCTGCGACCAGCCGGTCAGCCTCAGCAGATAGATAATTCGGCGCAATCTTTGGTTTGGCAAACGGGTCTGCAGAGGTGATCTCAACACTGCCGCGCGACTGTGGCCGCAGATTACAGACTGAGGCTGTGAAAGCAGAAAAACTGTGCAAAGGCTCACCAAAGGCAGGCAGAGACAAGGGCTGGACATGATATTGCAGATCAGGTGTCGCCACGGCGGCATCTGATTTCACGAACGCGCCTAGCTGGCTGGGCGCCATCGACATCGGCCCGGACTGTTTCAGCAGATATTCAAGCCCGATCCGCATCTTGCCGGTCAGGGTATGCGCAAATTCATTTAAAGTACGCACATTCTTAACTTTGTAAATCGTTCTGATCTGCAGATGGTCCTGCAGGTTTTGTCCCACCCCGTTCAGGGCATGGCGCACCTGAATGCCCTGTTGCTGCAGCAATTCGGGCTGGCCAATTCCGGACAGCTGCAACAGCTGAGGCGTGCCGATGGCCCCGCTGCATAAAATCAGCTCAGCAGCGCAGTGCGCGATGGCAGACCTGTTATGATGGTGAAACCGCAGGCCGGTGACTTTGCGGCCAGTCATGATAATCTGCTCAGCTGTTGCCCCGGTCAGAATGGTCAGGTTTTTCCGCTTCCGGGCAGGGCGCAGGAAAGCGGTTGAGCTGCTCCACCGCCAGCCGCGTTTCTGATTGACCTGAAAATAGCCGACCCCTTCATTATCGCCGCGGTTGAAATCATCTGTGGCGGGGATACCGGCGGCGATACAGGCGGCACGGAACTTATCCAATATCTCCCAGGACAGGCGCTGTTCTTCCACCCGCCATTCACCGCCTGCGCCATGCATCTCATCTGCCCCGGCATAGTGATCTTCAGATTTTTTGAAATAGGGCAGCACATCATCCCAGCCCCAGTTACGATTCCCCAATTGCTGCCAGTGATCATAATCAGCGGCCTGGCCGCGCATATAGATCATCCCGTTGATAGAGGAACAGCCGCCCAGAACCCGGCCGCGCGGATAATTCAAAGACCGGCCATTCAGCCCGTCTGCCGGTGCGGTCTTAAACCCCCAGTCTGTGCGGGGGTTGCCCATACAATACAGATAGCCGACCGGAATTTTCGTCCAGATATAATTATCACTGCCGCCAGCTTCCAGCAGCAGAACGTCTGTCTTAGGATCAGCTGACAGCCTGTTGGCAAGGGCACATCCGGCTGTGCCTGCACCGACAATAATATAATCAAACTGCCCTATATCTTCTGCCTGGGCCGGCTTCTGCAGGTCTGTCATTCGCTGCTGCCTTCCTGTGCCAGATCACCTGTCACATATCTGTATAATTCGGTATGATCGGCACACACGCCCAAACTGGCCACAGCCTTATCCAGACAGGCAGCCAGCGCTGGTGTGGCTTCAACAGTATGGCCGGCGGCCTCAATTAGCTGGCAGGCGATATTCACATCTTTGGCCATCAGCTGAAGCGCAAAGCCTGAATTAAACGCCTCATTCAGAATGAATTTCTCCAGCTTCACCTCAGTGGTGTTGTTGCGCCCGGTTGACCCATTAATGACGTTCACGAAGGTTTCTGGGGCGATCCCCGCGCCCTTGGCCGTGGCCAGCGCCTGAAAGCTGGCCAGCAGACCAGCGGCTGAGACATAGTTGTTCAAGGCTTTCATGGCATGACCGGCACCAACCGGGCCGACCGGCTGAACCGTGCCTAATCTGGCCAATAGTGGGCGGGCCAGTTCAATATCTGTTTCGGCCCCGCCCGCCATTATCATCAGCTCTCCTGAGGCAGCTTTGGCCACCCCGCCTGAAACAGGCGCATCAATAAACCGGCAGCCAGAGGCCGCCAGATCAGCAGCCAGGGCCCGGCTGTCCTGCGGATGGCATGAGGACATATCAGCCAGCAGCCCGGAAAAGCCGGCCGCCAGAAGGGTTTCGGCCACCTCAAGCACGGCTCGCCCGTCTGGCAGCATGGTGATCACAATATCTGTCGTGGCCAGCTCAGCCAGCTGTTCTGCCCGTTGCAGACCAAGGTTCTGTCCGGCGTCCTTGTTGATGTCATAACCGCTGAGCCTGTCCGTCACCGCCAACAGGCGAGGGGCCATCGCCGCGCCCATTGCGCCCAGTCCGCACCAGCCGACAGAGCCGGAAAAGACAGTGGTGTGCGTATGCATGGCCTGTTGCGACATGGGAACCTTGTTTGCTGGTGTAATCTTTGCCCTTGCGGTACAGTATGGCGCAGACCAGCAGATGCGGCTATGCTAAAAAAAGTAAAAAAGCGGTCATTTCGTCTCATCTGGGGCTTGATACGCACGGTCGTTCCGTGCTAAATACCCGCATCGATTCAGAAAAACGACCACAGCGGACACTGACCAAGGTATGCCGTTGCTGGGCGTCTGCATCTGTTTTGCAACAGGAAAACCGGTTTTAAAGGAAGCTCTGGTGATGGCGAAAGTGTCCCCTGCACAATTTGTCAGACAAGTCAGACAGGAAGTGTCCCGCATTTCCTGGGCGTCCCGCCGTGACACCGGGCTGGCCACTGTTACAGTTTTTGTGATGGCAACGATTGCCGCGCTGTTTTTCCTGCTTGCAGATATGGTGTTGTCGAACCTGGTTCAGTTTATTCTCGGCCTTGGTGGCTGAGGGCTGACAGGCGGTTTGGAGTTTAAGGTAGGTCTGGCATGGCGAAACGCTGGTATGTAGTCCACGTCTTTTCAGGTTCTGAGAAGAAGATGGCCCAGTCGATTCTGGAGCAGGCAGAAACACACGGTCTGGATGAACAGATCGTCGATGTGATGGTGCCGACCGAAGAGGTGGTTGAAGTGCGCCGCGGGGCCAAGGTCCAGTCTGAGCGCAAATTCTTCCCGGGCTATATTCTGGTGAATATGGAACTGACCGACACAACCTGGTCACTGGTCCAGAGCCAGCCCCGGGTCACCGGCTTTCTGGGCGGCAAGGGCAAGCCTGTGCCGATCACACAGGCTGAGGCAGAACGGCTGATCCGGCAGATGGATGAAGGGGTTGAACGGCCGCGCACCACCATCAGCTTTGATGTCGGTGAAGAGGTCCGGGTTATTGAAGGGCCGTTTGAAAGCTTTAACGGCATTGTCGAAGAAGCTGATGATGAAAAAGAGCGGCTGAAGGTTTCGGTTTCTATTTTTGGGCGGTCAACGCCGGTTGAGCTGGAATACAGCCAGGTCGAAAAATCAACCTGACAAGAGGTCAGGACAGGAACAGTCCGCACAGGCGGGCGGGGCAACACACAAAAAGGCATCTGCTGAACAGGCAGAAGATAAACAAAGGGTCTTGAAGAAATGGCAAAGAAAATTGAAGGCTATCTGAAGCTGAACATTCCCGCGGGAGCGGCGAACCCGTCTCCGCCTGTGGGTCCTGCCCTGGGTCAGCGCGGTGTGAACATCATGGAATTCTGTAAGGCGTTCAACGCGGCAACAGAAAGCCTGGAAAAGAACATGCCTGTGCCGGTTGTGATTACCGTTTATCAGGACAAGTCATTTACCTTCACCACCAAAACCGCACCGGTCAGCTATTTCCTGAAAAAAGCAGCTGGCCTGCAAAAAGGGTCTGGCGAGCCTGGCCGGACTGTCGCGGGCAAGGTGACCATTTCACAGGTGAAAGAAATCGCTGAGCAAAAGATGAAAGACCTGAACGCTGTAGACATGGATGGCGCTGTCGCCATGATCAGCGGTTCAGCCCGGGCCATGGGCCTTGATGTTGTGGAGGGATAATCATGGCAAAACTGTCGAAAAAACAAAAAGGCTACGCAGCAGATATTGACCGCTCACGCGATTACAGCGTGGCTGAAGCTGCTGAAATCATCAAAACTGGCGCCACAGCCAAATTTGACGAAACAATTGAAATCGCGATTAACCTGGGTGTCGACCCGCGCCATGCTGACCAGATGGTCCGCGGCGCTGTTGCTATGCCAAACGGTACTGGCAAGGATGTGCGTGTGGCGGTATTTGCACGTGATGCCAAGGCTGATGAAGCCAAAGCGGCCGGGGCTGAATTTGTCGGGGCTGAAGATCTGGCAGAAGCTATCCAGAACGGCGAATCCGGGTTTGACCGGGTGATTGCCAGCCCGGATATGATGGGTGTTGTTGGCCGGTTGGGCAAGGTTCTGGGGCCGCGCGGCCTGATGCCAAACCCAAAGCTGGGTACAGTGACCCCTGATGTGGCAGCAGCTGTAAAAACGGCTAAAGCCGGTGAGGTTCAGTTCCGTGTTGAAAAGGCCGGTGTGGTCCATGCCGGTATCGGCAAAGCCAGCTTCGCGGCTGATAAAATTGCTGAAAACGCCTCTGCCTTTATCGATGCCATTAAAAAAGCACGTCCATCTGGGGCAAAAGGAACGTATATCAAGAAAATCACGCTCAGCTCAACCATGGGCCCCGGCGTATTTGTTGATGACACTCTGGCTGGCTGACCGCCGGTTCAGGGGATGAATTCGCCAGTCTTTCAACAGGCTGGCGGGTAGCGGCGACGTTCTGACCATTAACTGAACAGAACGTTGCTGACCTGTCCAAGACTGCAGGGGGTTGCACTTTGGCAACCTTAATCTCCTGCATAGACAAGGGGAAAAGCTGAAAGGCTTTGACTTTCTGTGGGCAGGCCAAGGGGTATAGATTTGCCTTTTTGGGCCTTTCTGTATCTGGGTGAAACCAGGTGAAAGCGATGTTTTCGTTTTCACTGTAGTGAAGTGGAGATGATCAGGTGAACCGGACCGAAAAAGCCGAACTGATCGAAACACTGCAATCGACCCTGTCTGAGGCAACAACCGTTGTTGTTACCCACCAGGTCGGCCTGACCGTTGCGGAAAGCAGCGATCTGCGGGCGCGTATGCGTGAAGCAGGGGCCGGTTTTAAGGTAACGAAAAACAGACTGACCAAAATTGCTTTGCAAGGCACCAAGTACGAGGACATGACAGACATGTTCACCGGACCAACAGCGATGGGTACATCGTCTGATCCGGTGGCGGCTGCCAAAATCCTTGTCAGTTTTGCAAAGGAAAATGACAAGCTGACCATCGTCGGCGGCTCTATGGATGGCAAAATGCTGGACAAGGCCGGTGTCGAGGCTCTGGCCACCATGCCATCTCTTGATGAGCTGCGGGCCAAGCTTGTGGGTCTTGTTAATGCCCCGGCAGCAAAGCTGGCTCGTGTGTCGCAAGCACCGGCTGGTAAGCTGGCACGTGTCTTTCAGGCACGGGCAGATCAATTGCAGTAGGCATTTGCCGAACTGATCAGAAAGACAAAGCTATAAGGAGATTATGATGGCTGATATCGAAAAAATTGCTGAAGACCTGTCTGCTCTGACCGTACTGGAAGCGGCTGAGCTGGCAAAATTGCTGGAAGATAAATGGGGTGTGTCTGCAGCAGCCGCACCTGTGGCTGTAGCCGCTGTTGCTGGTGGTGACGCCGGTGGGGCAGCCGCCGCAGAAAAGGACGAATTTGATGTCGTTCTGACCGCTGCTGGTGCTTCAAAGATCAACGTGATTAAAGAAGTTCGCGCAATCACCGGTCTGGGCCTGAAAGAAGCCAAGGACCTGGTTGAAGGCGCACCAAAGCCAGTGAAAGAAGGTGTGGCGAAAGCTGAAGCTGAAGAGCTGAAAGCCAAGCTTGAAGAAGCTGGCGCGACTGTCGAACTCAAGTAATTGAGGTCGTTCAGTCTGCATGACTGAATTAGCTGAGCACCGGGCCTCATTAAGGGGTCCGGTGCACGGCGTTTGTTGAGGTGGCCTGACCTGAACCAGGGGACGTGCCGCCGCTGAGAATGATTTTTTGCTGGGGTGAGCCAGGCGGTTTGGGGCGCACCAGCTTTTCAAATGAATGAGGGTTAGCTGATGGCAAAACGTGTGAGCAGTCTGGATAGTCGTAAACGCGTAAGGCGCACCTTTGGTCACCTGTCTGAAGTTGCGCAGATGCCCAATCTTATCGATGTGCAGCGGTCAAGTTATGACCAGTTCCTGCAGGTTGGTGTGGCAAAGGCAGACAGAACCAATACTGGTCTTCAGGAAGCGTTCTCCTCTGTCTTTCCTATTCATGATTTTGCTGGCCGGGCGATTCTGCAGTTTGAATCCTATGAGCTGGAAGCCCCGAAATATGATGTTGATGAATGTCAGCAGCGCGGCCTGACATTTGCCTCACCTCTGAAGGTAACCTTGCGTCTTGTGGTCTGGGAAATTGATGAGGACACCGGATCCAAATCTATCCGCGACATCAAAGAACAAGATGTCTATATGGGCGATATGCCCCTGATGACCGATAACGGGACCTTTATCATCAACGGCACAGAACGTGTGATTGTCTCGCAGATGCACCGCTCACCAGGCGTATTTTTTGACCATGACAAAGGCAAGACACATTCTTCAGGCAAATATCTGTTTGCTGCCCGTATTATTCCATATCGCGGCTCATGGCTTGATTTTGAATATGATGCCAAAGATATCCTGAATGTCCGTATTGACCGCAAGCGCAAATTGCCGGCAACCACATTCCTGATGGCCCTGCCTGATACAGAATCAGCTGAAATGGTTTCTGAGGCGGCGTCTGCAGAACGTGAAGTTGACCCGTCAGATATCACCGGCATGAGCCGTGAAGAAATCTTGTCTGTATTCTATGAAGCTGTGGAATACAGCCGTGATGGCGATGGCTGGCGGTGCCAGTTCCACAGCGCCAGCTATGCCGGTGTCAAGCTGACCAGAGACCTGATTAATGCGGAAACAGGTGAAGTGGCCGCAGAAACAGGAACCAAGCTGACCCCGCGGACCATGCGCAAAATCCAGGATGCCGGCTTGTCTTACATCCGGATCGAAGAAACAGACATGCTGGGCCGTTTTGTGGCCACTGATCTGGTGGATATGAACACTGGTGTGGTTCTGGCAGAAGCAGGTGATGAAATCACTGAAGACATGCTGAACATGCTGCGGGACAATGATATCAGCGAATTTTCTGTGCTGGGTATCGATAATGTCAATATTGGTCCGCATCTGCGCAACACGCTGGCCGCTGACCGGAACAACAGCCGTGAAGAAGCACTGGTGGATATCTACCGGGTCATGCGTCCGGGTGAGCCGCCAACACTGGAATCAGCACATGAGCTGTTCACCAGCCTGTTTTTTGATTCTGAAAAATATGACTTGTCTGCGGTTGGCCGGGTGAAGATGAATGGCCGTCTGGATATGGATGTTGAAGATTCTGTCCGGGTTCTGCGCAAACAGGATATCCTGTCTGTTCTGAAGGTTCTGGTTGATCTGAAAGATGGACGGGGTGAGGTTGACGATATTGATCATCTGGGCAACCGCCGCGTGCGCTCTGTGGGCGAGCTGATGGAAAATCAGTACCGTGTGGGTCTGTTGCGGATGGAACGGGCGATCCGCGAGCGGATGGGCTCTGTTGAGATTGACACAGTGATGCCTGCTGATCTGATCAATGCGAAACCAGCAGCAGCAGCGGTTCGTGAATTTTTCGGCTCGTCTCAGCTGTCTCAGTTCATGGACCAGACTAACCCCTTGTCTGAGATTACTCATAAACGGCGTGTATCTGCCCTTGGGCCAGGTGGCCTGACACGTGAGCGGGCTGGATTCGAGGTGCGCGATGTGCACCCGACCCATTATGGCCGGATCTGTCCGATTGAAACACCTGAAGGCCCGAATATTGGTCTGATTAATTCTCTGGCAACCTATGCCCAGATCAACCGGTACGGCTTTATCGAAACCCCGTATCGCAAGGTTGTTGACGGCAAGGTCACTGACGAATATCGCTATATTTCTGCGATGGAAGAAGGTCGCTATACGATTGCGCAGGCCAATGCTGAGCTGGATGATAAGGGCGGCTTTGTGGGTGAGCTGATTCCGGTACGCCGGGCAGGTGAAATTGGCCTGGCCCGCCCGACCGATATTGAATATGTCGATGTGTCACCAAAACAGCTTGTGTCTGTTGCCGCGGCGCTGATTCCGTTCCTGGAAAACGATGATGCGAACCGCGCGCTGATGGGATCAAACATGCAGCGCCAGGCTGTGCCTCTGCTGAAAGCTGAGGCCCCGATTGTCGGGACCGGCATGGAAGCCCGTGTGGCCCGTGATTCCGGTGTGACCATTGTGGCCAAGCGTGATGGTATTGTTGACCAGGTGGATGCTACACGGATTGTTGTGCGGACTGACGATATTGGTGATGCCACAGCCTCTCCGGTTGATATCTACACCCTGCTGAAATTCCAGCGCTCAAACCAGAACACAACTGTGAACCAACGGCCTCTGGTGAAGGTGGGTGACCATGTCTCGAAAGGCGATATTATCGCTGACGGGCCGTCTACTGAAGATGGCGAGCTGGCCCTGGGCCGGAATGTGCTGGTCGCGTTCATGCCCTGGAACGGCTATAACTTTGAAGATTCCATCCTGATCAATGAACGGATCGTGCGTGACGATGTGTTCACCTCTATCCATATTGAAGAATATGAGGTGATGGCCAGAGACACCAAGCTGGGTCAGGAAGAAATCTCTCGTGATATCCCGAATGTGGGTGAAGAAGCTCTGAAAAACCTCGATGAAGCTGGCATTGTTTATGTTGGTGCAGAGGTTGGGGCAGGCGATATTTTGGTGGGCAAGGTCACGCCGAAAGGCGAAACCCCGATGACACCAGAAGAAAAGCTGCTGCGGGCCATCTTTGGCGAGAAAGCCTCTGATGTGCGGGACACCTCATTGCGGGTGCCGCCAGGCGGGGCCGGAACAGTGGTAGAGGTTCGCGTCTTCTCTCGGCGTGGTCTGGAAAAAGACGAACGGGCCCGGGCGATTGAACGGGCTGAAATTGAACGTTTGGCAAAAGACCGTGATGATGAACAGGCCATTCTGGAAGGCGGTTATACCAGCCGGATGCATTCACTACTGAAAGGCCAGAAAGTGGCCAGCGGGCCGAAAGATGTCGCCACAGACACAGTCCTGAATGAAGAGCTTCTGGACAGCTTCAGCCGTCATCAGCTGTCACAGATTGCGGTTCAGGATGACAAGGTCCAGAAATCTGTTGAAGCACAGAACGCCAATTTCGAACAGGCGATCAAAGCTCTAGATGGCCGTTTCAGCGATAAGGTTGACAAGTTGCAGCGCGGTGATGAGCTGATGCCGGGCGTAATGAAGATGGTCAAGGTATTCGTTGCGGTGAAGCGTAAGCTTCAGCCAGGCGACAAAATGGCCGGCCGTCATGGCAATAAAGGGGTGATCTCGCGCATTATGCCTGCAGAAGATATGCCGTATCTGGCTGACGGGACCCCTGTTGATATCGTCTTGAACCCGCTTGGTGTGCCGTCACGTATGAATGTGGGGCAGATTCTGGAAACCCATCTGGGCTGGGCAGCCCGGGGCCTGGGTGAGCAGGTCGGCAAAGCTGCAGAAGCCGCACAGGCCAGCGGTGAGGTCAAAAAGCTGCATGGCTTGTTGAAAGACATCTATCCTGATGATCAGTATAAAGACAAGCTGGGCGCGATGGATGATGATCAGGTCATTGAACAGGCCAATCTTCTGGCCCGGGGTGTGCCGATGGGCACGCCTGTGTTTGACGGCGCGCGTGAAGCTGATGTTGTCACGCTGCTGGATAAAGCCGGCTTGTCGGCCACCGGTCAGGAAACCCTGATTGATGGGCGTACCGGAGAGGCGTTCGACCGGCCCGTCACCGTTGGCTATATCTATATGCTGAAGCTTCATCATCTGGTTGATGAGAAGATTCACGCCCGCTCAATTGGCCCATACAGCCTTGTGACTCAACAGCCGCTTGGTGGTAAGGCCCAGTTTGGTGGCCAGCGCTTTGGCGAGATGGAAGTCTGGGCGCTGGAAGCCTATGGGGCGGCCTACACTCTCCAGGAAATGTTGACGGTGAAGTCTGATGACGTCTCCGGCCGGACCAAAGTCTATGAGGCGATTGTCCGCGGTGATGATGATTTCGAAGCCGGTATTCCGGAATCCTTCAATGTTCTGATCAAAGAACTGCGGTCTTTGGGACTGAATGTTGAACTGCATGATGCAGAAGTCTGATCGCAAAGGGCAGAGCGGGCCCGCTCTGCTGCTTGCCTGATGATGAAAACGCTTTAGGAGTTGCGTAACATGAACGATTTGATGAATCCATTTGGCCAGCCAAAAGCTGCCCAGAGCTTCGACAAAATCCAAATTTCAATCGCCTCACCAGAACGGATCAGATCCTGGTCTTTTGGCGAGATCAAGAAGCCGGAAACCATCAATTATCGTACCTTCAAGCCAGAAAAAGACGGGTTGTTCTGTGCCCGTATCTTTGGCCCGGTCCGTGATTATGAATGTCTGTGTGGCAAATATAAGCGGATGAAGTACCGCGGCATCATTTGTGAGAAATGTGGTGTTGAGGTGACTTTATCAAAGGTCCGTCGTGAACGGATGGGCCATATTGAACTGGCCGCGCCGGTTGCGCATATCTGGTTCCTGAAATCGCTGCCAAGCCGCATTGGCCTGCTGGTGGATATGGCCCTTAAAGATCTTGAAAAGGTGCTGTATTTCGAAAATTTTGTGGTGATTGAACCTGGCCTGACCTCGCTTGAAAAAGGCCAGCTGCTGTCTGAAGAAGAATATTACGACGCCCAGGACGAATTTGGTGATGATTCGTTTGAAGCCGCAATTGGGGCAGAAGCGATCAAGATTATCCTGAGCGCACTTGATCTGGTTTCTGAACGCGAAACCATCCGTGAAGAACTGCGTGAAACAGGCTCAGAAGCCAAGCGTAAAAAGCTGGTCAAGAGGCTGAAGCTGGTTGACGCGTTCCGCGAGTCAGGCTGTCGTCCTGAATGGATGATCCTGGATGTTGTGCCGGTCATTCCGCCTGAGCTGCGCCCACTGGTCCCGCTGGATGGCGGCCGTTTCGCCACCTCTGATCTGAATGATCTGTATCGCCGGGTGATCAACAGAAATAACCGTCTGAAGCGGCTGATTGAGCTGCGCGCGCCTGATATCATCGTCCGGAACGAAAAGCGGATGCTGCAGGAAGCTGTGGATGCGCTGTTTGATAATGGCCGTCGTGGCCGAATTATCTCTGGTGTGAACAAGCGGCCATTGAAGTCACTGTCTGACATGCTGAAAGGCAAGCAAGGCCGTTTCCGTCAGAACCTGCTGGGGAAGCGGGTTGATTATTCAGGCCGGTCTGTGATCGTGGTTGGCCCAGAGCTGAAACTGCATCAGTGTGGTCTGCCAAAGAAAATGGCGCTGGAGCTGTTCAAGCCGTTTATCTATTCCAAGCTGGAAATGTATGGCCTGGCCAGCACCATTAAGGCGGCCAAGCGGATGGTCGAAAAAGAACGCCCTGAGGTGTGGGATATTCTGGAACAGGTGATCCGTGAACACCCGGTCATGCTGAATCGGGCGCCAACCCTGCACCGTTTGGGCATTCAGGCGTTTGAACCTGTCTTGGTCGAAGGCAAGGCGATTCAGCTGCATCCTCTGGTCTGTACCGCCTTCAATGCTGACTTTGATGGTGACCAGATGGCGGTTCATGTGCCACTGTCTCTCGAAGCTCAGCTGGAAGCGCGGGTTCTGATGATGTCGACAAATAACATCCTCAGCCCGGCTAATGGCAAGCCGATTATTGTGCCGTCTCAGGATATCATTCTGGGTCTGTATTATCTGTCTATGGAACGGGATGGCGAAAAAGGTGAGGGCATGGCCTTTACCGATATTCAGGAAATTCTGCTGGCCCTTGATAACGGGTCTGTCAGCCTGCATGCCAAGGTGAAAGCCCGGGTCTCCACCTTTGATGAAGACGGCCAGCCGGTCACCCGCGTTATGGACACCACACCTGGCCGGGCCCGTTTGGCTGATCTGTTGCCGAATAACCCGAATGTCACCTTCTCACTGGTCAATAAGCTGATGACCAAAAAAGAAGTCTCAAACGTGATTGACTATATCTATCGTCATTGCGGCCAGAAAGACACAGTGATTTTCTGTGACCGTCTGATGGGACTTGGCTTCACTCAGGCCTGTCAGTCCGGTATTTCTTTCGGCATTGCTGATCTGACCACCCCTGATCTGAAAGCAAAATTCGTCTCTGATGCGGAAACACAGGTTGAAGAGTTCGAACGTCAGTATCTGGACGGCTTCATCACTCAGGGTGAGAAATATAACAAGGTGGTTGATGTTTGGTCACGTTGTTCTGATCAGGTCGCTGATGAGATGATGAAGGGCATTTCCACAGAAAAGAAAGGTGAGCCGATCAATTCTGTGTGGATGATGGCCCATTCAGGTGCGCGGGGCTCTGCTGCCCAGATTAAGCAGCTGGCCGGGATGCGGGGCCTGATGGCCAAGCCGTCTGGTGAGATTATTGAAACTCCGATCAAGTCTTCTTTTAAAGAAGGCCTTGATGTTCTGGAATATTTCAACTCAACACATGGTGCCCGTAAGGGGCTGGCAGATACCGCGCTGAAAACAGCAAACTCCGGCTATTTGACCCGCCGTCTGGTCGATGTGGCCCAGGACTGTATCATCACGCAAATCGATTGTGGCACCACCCAAGGGATCACGATTGGTCATGCAATGAACGGATCAGAGATTGTTGATGCCTTGTCAGAGCGGATTCTGGGCCGGATTCTTGCTGCTGATCTGCGCGATATGAAAACAGATGAGGTGATTGTCGCCGCTGGTGAGATGGTGACAGAAGATCATCTGGAGCAGATTGAAGAGTCAGGAAATGATCAGGCCTATGTCCGGTCTGTCCTGGTTTGTGAATCAAATGTTGGGGTTTGTGCAACTTGCTACGGACGTGACCTGGCCAGAGGCACACCTGTGAATATTGGTGAGGCGGTTGGCGTGATCGCGGCCCAGTCTATTGGCGAGCCTGGCACACAATTGACCATGCGGACCTTCCATGTGGGCGGTGCGGCCCAGCGGGGGGCGGAAGCCAATAACATTGAATCAACCGCTGCTGGTACTGTAAAGCTGCAGGATATCAGCCTGGTGCGTGGTGCAGATGGCAAGCCGATCGTGATGAGCCGCTCTGCTGAGCTGATCATTGTGAATGAACAGGATGCCGAACGGGCCCGTTATCGTCTGCCTTATGGCGGCAAGCTGTTCTTTGAAGATGGCGCAACGGTCAATCCGGGCGACATTCTGATTGAATGGGATCCCTACACAATCCCGATCATCACAGAACTTGAAGGTGTGGCCAACTATGTTGACCTGATTGACGGTGTGTCTGTCCGCGAAGTTGCGGATGAGGCAACCGGCATCATCAGCCGTGAAGTGATTGAAAGTAAGCAGTCTGGCAAATCAGCCAATCTGCGGCCACGGATCACGATGCGGGATGCTGATGGTGAAGTGCTGACCTTGTCTAATGGCAACGAGGCCCGCTACTTCCTGCCAGTCGGAGCGATTCTGTCTGTGGAAAACGGGGCTGAGGTGAAGGCTGGTGATGTGGTTGCCCGTATCCCGCGTGAATCTTCAAAGACACGTGATATTACAGGGGGTCTGCCACGGGTTGCTGAACTGTTTGAAGCGCGCCGGCCAAAAGACTATGCGGTGATCAGTGAAACTGACGGCCGGGTGGAATTTGGCACAGACTATAAAGCCAAGCGCCGTATCCGTGTTGTGCCAGCTGATCAGACTTCAGAACCGGTGGAATATCTGCTGCCAAAAGGCCGCTCACTGGCGGTGAATGAAGGCGATA
>MDTD01022594.1_pt1 | contig 14777 bp, 15 predicted proteins | sample 811221 | NCBI WGS metagenome assembly MDTD01 (sample SAMN05326646, study PRJNA326480) | marine metagenome | isolation source: seawater | place: Pacific Ocean: South West | collected 2011
AAAACGTTGTAAAAAATGGTTTTTGAAATTAATAAAACAATTTAATCGACCTTTTCAAAATAGGTATAATTTTAAACGAAAAAATAAAAATCGTGCTTTTAAAATTTATAAATGATTGAAATTTATTCGAGTTATTATAAGATCGTTTTTTTTGATTTAGTCCTTTCAATATTTTTAAGTTTTGTAGTGTTTTTAATTTCGTTTTTGTTAATAGGTAATGAATTTTCAAAAGAAAAACAAGGGTCATATGAATGTGGTTTTGAATCGTTTAATGATGCACGGGAGCGTTTTGATATTAAATTTTATTTAGTAGGCGTTTTATTTATTATTTTTGATTTAGAAATAGTATATATATTGCCAGTTGTTATAAAATTACATGAATTAGGTATTATAGGATTAATTTCATTTGGTTTTTTTTTTAGTTTTGTAACAATTGGTTTTATATATGAATGGAAAGAACAGGCGCTTGAGTGGCCGTATAAAAAGTTTAATAAAAAGAAAAATGACATTAGGTGAACTTATTGATTTAGGCCTTTTTTTTTTACTTAAAGGGGCAGAACAAATTATCGTTATTGCGTTTACATATCAATCACCAGATGCTCCATTTTGGGTTCAAGTTTGCGGGCATTTCGGAAAATATTATTTAGAAGAATATTTATTGCCAAATTTAATTGATTTAATAACAAATGAAAAGCGTCAAGAACCATTTGTGAAAGATATGATGCGGACTACTATTGTTACGCGTGCAGGCCTTGAATTGTATTTTCAAGTAATTCGACCAGTTTTCATGCCTGAGGGTGTGTTAGGAACAATTCACAAACCACTTGCCGGTTTGTTGTATGTTCAGCAAAGCATCAACAATTTTAATGCAAGTGTGACTGAGCCACTGCTTGTTGCTCCATTTTACATAGGTGTTTTTGGTGGAATGTATGCAACTATAATATGGATGTTGTGGGAAATGTATCATGTTTTTAATTTATGGGGTTATTGGCCTGAAGGAGGTTTGGGTTTGGGGAAGTTTTTATCATTTAATATGCGTGTTGATTCGCGCGGCGCGCATTATCTTCTTAGCCATAATGTTTTATTTCAATTTGAATTATTTCCGGGTACATCGATTACTGAAGTTTATTTGCGGCTTTTTAGGTGTAAATATTATGAATTTTATAATTTTATAACACAATGTTATGTTTTATTTCATTATCCATCATATGATCAATTTAAAATAAATGATCCAAATTGTTTTATACCTTTTAAAGATTTTTTGGAATATTGGAACCGGGTTTATTTAAAAAAGTTTTTTTATTGGCCTGTGTTTGATCACGAAACAGCAGGCCGAGTTGGCGCAGGTTGGCGAGAGGATAATATGAGTTTTAAAAACTTGCCTGAACCAAGTATTTATGTGGATCCTCTTACCAATTTAATTATAATGGATAATGAACCTTTTTCGATTACACGATATTGTATATTTGTTCGAAGGGAGTTTTCAGACTTTGCATCTACAACAGAGTATGACTTTCGACCTTTTTGGTATTGTCATCCACCTATAGAAAAGCAAGGTTATTCCATTGATTATATCAATTGCAAATGTGGAAGAGCTCATGAGCATGTGTTGAATGTAACAATTGAACATTTTACAGAATCGCATCGAAAGTATTATGCAGCACTCAAAAAAGATGAGATATAACTCAATTGGTAGAGTTCCTGTTTTGCAAGCAGGTGGCTATCGGTTCGAATCCGATTATCTCCATTGTTACATATAAGCAATTAAACCTATTTTTTTTTATAATTCAAAATTATTGATATAATTAAATAATTTTTAGAATGTGATAATGATGATTTATTTCTTATTTCTTAATATATTTTTTCAATTTAAAATTTTAGAATTTTTTAAAAAACAAAAGTCGATTTTTTTTGTATCATTTTTTTTTAGATTTGCAAAAATTACTGATTATTATATTAATTCAATTGCATTTCTTGAACAATTATTAAAAAAAAATAATCGTGTAATTGATTTGTATCGAAGTAAAATTATAAACCGAACAAAATTGTCATTTTTACGTTTTTTTTATCTATGTAAATTATTTTTTTTATTAATAAAAATACGTGATGTAACTTTGTTTGTTTGTTTTTTAAGAAAAATTAATTTCAACTCGGTTTATATTAAAAAACCTTATTTTTTTAATTTTTTAATGTTAAAAGATTTTAAGTGGGGTATTCAACAAAATTTTTTATTTATTTGTGCAACAGTTTCTTCAATTTTTTTTTTTAAAACTGTTTGGAATGCTCGTGATTTTATTTTTGATTTTTTAAGAAGAAATTTATTTGAAACTGAATATAATCAAGAACAGAAACGTTATGTTCGATCGAGCCTAATTTTTAATAACAAGTTTGGAAGTTCATCTCTAAACATTTATAAATTAGAAAATTTAAAAAGTAAGTCATTGTTTGATTATTTTTATTTTTATTTTCAATTTTTTTTTTGTTTTTTTTTTAATTTAATAACTATAGTACTTTGCTTTTTCTATGTACTATTACCTTTTTTTTTTGTTTTTTTTTTGTTTTTTTATTGTGTTTTTTTTTTAACTTGTTTTTTTTTTAGAAACGTTAGATTTTTTTTTTCACTTTTAGTTTGTTTAATTTTCTATTTTTATTTAAAAATTTTAAGGTTTTTTGAAAATCTGGATGCTCTGAATTTATCTGTTTATAAAATGCAAATACGAGGTATAACCTCTAGAATTTGTATCAAAAATTTTTTTTTATTTTTTTTATCTATCGTGATTTTAATTTTTTTTTAAATTATTAAAATTAGTAGAATAAATTATGGTTTTGTTTTTTTTTAAATATAGGGGCGGAGAAAATATATGAATATATATGAATATAAAATCATATATTCGAAAATGTAAAAAATTAAATTTATGGAGTTAGAGGCAATATTAAACGGTTCAAAACTAGTTGGTGCAGGTTGCGCGACTGCAGGCGTTGCAGGTTCGGGCGTTGGAATAGGAGCTGTTTTCGGCTCATTAGTTGAAGCATTTGGTCGAAATCCAAAATTAAAAAAAGAACTTTTTGGTTACACGTTATTAGGTTTTGCATTAACCGAAGCCATTGCATTATTTGCGTTAATGATGGCTTTTGTAATTTTGTTTACTTAAATTTTTGTAATGTTAATCAAGAATATAACTTTGTCTGAAAGCATTTTAACGTTACTTTATGAAGATAAAATAAAGAGTGAAAAAAAAGAAGCTGGAATAGTTTTATCAATTGGTGACGGTATCGCAATTGTTATTGGTCTTTTTGGTGTAAAGTCCGGTGAATTAATTTTTTTTGAAAATGGGATACGCGGTATGGCCTTAAATTTATTAGATTCAACTGTTGGAGTTGTTGTTTTTGGTAATGAAAGATTAATTCGCGAGGGTTCATTAGTTACACGATCTGAAAAATTATTATCAATACCTGTGGGCTATGAGGTTTTAGGTCGAGTTGTTAACTCATTAGGTCAACCAATAGATGGATTGGGTGAATTTAATTTAGAAAAAATGGTCTCAAATCCTATTGAGGTAAAAGCGCCAGGCATAATTGCCCGGCAATCTGTTAATCAACCAGTTCAAACTGGTTTAAAGGCTATTGATAGCCTTGTTCCAATTGGGCGCGGGCAGCGTGAATTGATTATTGGGGACAGACAAACAGGAAAAACAGCTATTGCCGTTGATACTATTTTAAATCAAAAAGAAAGTGGCATTTTATGTATATATGTAGGTATTGGCCAAAAATTATCAAGTATTGTCCATTTACATAGAATATTAAAAGAAAACGATTCGATGAAATATAGTGTTATTGTTGCTGCTACAGCATCCGATACTGCACCGTTACAATTTTTAGCGCCTTATGCCGGGTGTACTATAGGTGAATATTTTTCTCAACGAAATGTAGATGTTTTAATTATATATGATGATTTAAGTAAACAAGCTGTTGCATATCGACAAATGTCTTTGTTATTGCGTCGTCCTCCGGGAAGAGAGGCATATCCGGGTGATGTGTTTTATCTACATTCGCGGTTGCTTGAACGGGCAGCAAATTTAAATGAGAATTTTGGAGGGGGTTCAATCACCGCGCTACCCATTATTGAAACACAAGCTGGTGATGTATCCGCATACATTCCAACAAATGTAATTTCGATTACTGATGGTCAGATTTTTTTGGAAACTGAATTATTTTATCAAGGAATTCGTCCCGCTATTAGTGCCGGACTATCTGTAAGCCGTGTTGGTTCGGCGGCGCAAGTAAAAGCGATGAAAAAAATTGCAGGATCGTTAAAATTAGAATTGGCGCAATATCGAGAAATTGCAGCGTTTGCAAAGTTTGGATCTAATTTAGATGATGCAACTCAACGCCAACTTATTCGAGGGGAACGTCTGACCGAGCTATTAAAACAGCCTCAATATTGCCCAATGAGTGTCTCGGAGCAGATTGTTACTATTTTTGCTGGGGTCGGGGGTTGGTTAGATTCTATTAACGTTTCAGTAATCAATATTTATACGAAAACTTTACAACTATTAATGAAAACAGATAGTGTTTTTTCAATTCTTAAAAAATCTCCAGTTTTGGAGGATCGTGTATTTTTAACTGTTTTTATTAATTATTGTAGTAAAATTATTAAAACGTTAATGTCTTTATAAGAAAGATTTTTCTTAAGAGTTTTTATGAAAATTTTAATATTTAATTTACCAACAACTTTTAAAAAATGGTTTTTTTCAACAAATCATAAAGATATAGGGACGTTATATTTAATCTTTGCAGGTATTGCAGGCATTATAGGAACTTTTTTTTCTGTTTTAATTCGTTTAGAACTAGCGTTTCCTGGAAATCAAATTTTATTAGGTGATCATCAATTATACAATGTTATAGTTACAGCACACGCATTCATTATGATTTTTTTTATGGTAATGCCTGCAATGATAGGTGGATTTGGTAATTGGTTTGTACCATTAATGATTGGGGCCCCTGATATGGCTTTTCCGCGGTTGAACAATTTAAGTTTTTGGTTATTACCACCTTCTTTATTTTTATTAATTTTTTCATCAGTTATAGAAGGTGGTGTTGGTACTGGTTGGACAGTTTATCCACCTTTATCATCTATACAGGCGCATTCGGGGAGTTCTGTTGATTTAGCTATTTTTAGTTTGCATTTGGCTGGCGCTTCGTCAATTTTAGGTGCTATTAATTTTATTACAACTATAATAAATATGCGCCATCCTTCGTTGGGTATGCACCAAATACCATTATTTGTGTGGTCTGTTCTAATTACTGCAATTTTATTGTTATTATCATTACCTGTTCTAGCAGGAGCAATTACGATGTTATTAACAGATAGGAATTTTAATACGACATTTTTTGATCCTGCAGGAGGAGGTGATCCAATTCTTTATCAACATCTATTTTGGTTTTTTGGACATCCGGAAGTGTATATTTTAATTTTACCTGCCTTTGGTATTATTAGTCAAATTGTTATTAATTTTTCGAACCAATTTATTTTTGGCTATATTGGTATGGTCTATGCAATGATTTCTATAGGCTTTTTAGGTTTTATTGTTTGGGCTCATCATATGTTCACTGTTGGGCTGGACGTTGACACACGTGCATATTTTACTGCCGCAACAATGATTATTGCGGTCCCAACGGGTATTAAAATTTTTTCATGGTTAGCAACCTTATGGGGGGGGCTATTAAATATGACTACTCCATTATTATTTACAATTGGTTTTATTATTTTGTTTACAATTGGTGGAGTAACCGGAATCGTCTTAGCCAATTCGGGTCTGGATATCGCATTGCATGATACATATTATGTTGTTGCACATTTTCATTATGTATTAAGTTTAGGTGTAGTCTTTGGTTTTTTTGCGGGCTTTTATTATTGGATCAATAAAATACTGGGTTATCAATATGATGAATTTCTAGGTAAATTACATTTTTTTTTGACTTTTATTGGGGTTAATTTAACCTTTTTTCCAATGCATTTTTTAGGTTTATCAGGTATGCCTCGCCGTATTCCAGATTACCCAGATGCTTATGCTTTTTTTAATAAATTGGCATCGACAGGTTCTGCAATAACTATTATCAGTATTTTTATTTTTTTTTACTTAATTTATAAAATTTTTTCAGAATCTGAGTTTGAAAGAAATAAAGATGCTTATTTTTTTTAGTTTATTAAGAAGTAAATATAAATATGGTGTTTAAATTAAAAAAAAATTTTATATTACGAAAATACAATTTTGATTTTTTTAATTGTATTGTTTTCAGACGGGTAGGTTATAAGTTAAAACGTCATTTGTTTGCATTTGATTTTAAACATCGGTTTCGGAAACGAAAGTTTAAAAAAATTTTTAATTTTTATGATCGACATACTCAAAATATTGAGCGATTGTATTATGATTTTATGGAACATTATTTTGAAGTTAAACAAGAATGTGTATCTAATTTAATTTTTAAAAATCAAAAAATTGGGAACTTAAAAAAATATTTTGAAAAAGAACAAAGTTTGCCAGTAGTATATAATTTTTTATTAATACATCAGATTAATAAATATTTTTCGAAACTTAATAGTTATATGGTTTTCCCTAAATTTCTCAAAATATATTTGTTACCTATTATTTTTTTTGATGTTAATGTATTTCCTACGAGTCTAGATTCAAGTTTTAAAAAAGAAGTCTTCTGTTTTTATAATAGATTTTTAACAAAATTAAAAAAGTTAAACAATATAAGATTTTTATTGAATCTAAACGACGATGTAATGACATTAGATGGTTCGGAAGATTTAAAACGTAATACTGATTTTGATGAAGTTGAGTTTATCATATTAATTCTTGAAGAGTTAGAAAATATTGTTTTAGATGATGTTAAAAAACTTCATCAAAAGTTTAGTATTAATTTTGCTATTTCATGGTTGAATTTTATTTTAAAACATGACTATCTTAAGCCGTGTTTTTCGTGTGATCATAAAGTTTTGATTTCATGGGTTCTTTTTGATAAAATTTTAAAAAATTTAAATTTTTATTATATTTTTCAAAGAAAAAAATTTAAGTCTTCTTTTACAAATGTAATTTTTGAAAAACCAAAAATTACAAGATTTTTTATTAATTTAATTCGTGTTAATTATTTTGGTTTTTTACGTCGATTTTATAGACTTCTATTTAAAAAAATTTTACAACTTGGAGGTTCGTTTTTGATTTCTAAAAAACTTTATGCGTTATTTCAGTTTAATGAATGTGAGTTCTTTAATGAGTTTATGGAATCATATTTTGAAGAATTACGTGGCTATCGATCTTATATTTTTAATTCTCGACCAAAAGTAAGACGTGGTTTTAATATCGGAGCATATAAACGTAATTTGTTACAGCGACAAAAAATCCAATTGTTTTATGGAAATTTATCAAAAAATGATTTGCGCATTTTTTTAGTTCGCATACGACAACGTCGATTAGGTATAAAACGGTTATTGCGTATTTACCAAATTTTTGAATATAAGATTGATATTTTATTATATCGATCAGGTTTTGTACAATCAATATTTGAAGCGCGTCAATTAATTAAATTAGGTTATGTTTTAATAAATGGTGTTCCAATTTTTCATACTAATTATAGCGTTTCCAGTGGCGCAGTAATTTCATTTAAAAAACAAATTATCAAACAATTAATTGGTAAATTTTTTTTACGCGTTTATTTTCGTAAAGTGTTTTTAAGTTTGCCAAGATATTTAATAGTTGATTTTAGCAAATTTTTAATTACTCCTGTTTGTATTCATAATCGAGAATTATTAAAATTACCCTATGAAATGTCACTTGAACCTACAATGCGTTTTGGTAAAATTTAGATTTTGTTTTAAAAGTTTTTACTTCAATTATGTTTTTATATAAAATCGTACTTATAAATTCAAAAATAAGTACGAAAAAAAAAATAATTATTAATTGAATAATCAATAATGGTGGTGCTATTATTGTTGTTATTAGTATAATAAAACTATGCAATTTTATTGATTTAAGTAAATTTTTTTTTAAAGTAATAAAATACATTATAAAAAGTAGCAAAAAACCTATTATATTTAAAAACAATAAATATAATTTTATAAGTGTTTTGCTGGTTAATAAGAAATCTAAATTTGTTATGATATTTTTTGTTTCAATTTGTAAAAAAAATTGAGATGTATAAGGTATTATAAATTTATAATTTACAATTTGGCTGATACATATAGTAAAAATTATGTTTAAAATTACATTTAATAAAAATTTTGTTTTTGTTTTTGTACTAATCGTAATTATATTTATTACAACACAGTATACTATAATTGGCACATTTAGATTAAGTGTATAAAATAAAATTAAAAAAAAATAGCCATAAAAAACATCAGGGATATTAATAGTTATAAATACTTCATTCAGTGGAGTTAAAAATAACCAAAAAATTTCTTTTCTATAAGTTATTCCAAGTAAAAATGTTAAAATTATTGAGAAGGTAATAGTTTTTAAATAAAAATTTAATTCATGTATATATTTGTATAATAACATTTTTAAATTTTTTTTTTCAATAAAAATTTATTGTTGTAACTAAATTTTTATAAAGACTTAAATTTTCTGTTTTAAGTTTTAACTAGTAGCTCAATAGGTAGAGCATACGGCTGTTAACCGTATTGTTAATGGTTCAAGTCCATTCTAGTAGGTAAATAAAAAACGCAAAACCGTTTGTTCTTGAATGTCACTTTTTAATTATGCGAAGATTTAGAAAAAGTCTAATGTTTAGCAAGTTTTTTTTTAAAGGTGGCTGAGTGGTTGAAAGCACTAGACTGTAAATCTAGCACAAATTGTGATCGAAGGTTCGAATCCTTCCCTTTCCAAATTTTTTTAATTGTAATATATCAAAAAATTACTATTTTATGAAAAAAAAAAGTATACATAAATTCCATTTAGTTGACCGAAGCCCTTGGCCTTTTTTGGCAAGTATTTCTAGTTTTTTATTAGTCACTAGTTTTATTATTTATTTAAATCGTTTGGCTTATAGTGGTTTTATTTTAGTCCTTGGTTTAGCAATAGTTATTCTAATCAGCGCACTTTGGTGGCGCGATGTTATTCGCGAAGCGGTATATGAAGGTAGACATACACAAGTAGTTCAAGCTGGTTTAAAGGTTGGTATGCTTTTATTTATTGTTTCCGAAATCATGTTTTTTTTTTCATTTTTTTGGGCGTTTTTTCATTCATCATTATCGCCTAGCGTCCAAATAGGATGTACTTGGCCACCTATGGGTATCACACCATTTAATCCTTGGAGTATTCCTTTATTAAATACGGTGATTTTAGTCTTATCCGGTGCAACTGTAACATGTGTGCATTATGGCTTAATAGCAAATTCAAATAAATTGGTCATTGGGGGGTTTTTATTTACAATTTTTCTAGCTGGTTTGTTTACGGCTTTTCAATGTTATGAATATTTCGAAGCGCCTTTTTCTATTAATGATAGTGTTTTTGGCTCTGTATTCTTTATGACAACAGGATTTCACGGTTTACATGTATTTATTGGAACAATTTTTTTAATTATTTGTTTTATACGTTATTTTGCAGGACATTTTAGTGAAAAACACCATGTTGGTTTTGAGGTAGCCGCATGGTATTGGCATTTTGTTGATGTTGTTTGGTTGTTTGTTTATATATTTTTTTACGTATGGTCTTTTGAAATTTTATCGTTTTGCTGATGTGGTGGAACTGGTAGACACGTTGGTTTTAGGAGCCAATCTCTTTTGAGGTTCGGGTTCAAGTCCCGACATCTGCAATAGTTTTTAAGTGTTATATAGCTCAATAGGTAGAGCGATGGCCTTTTAAGCCGGCAGTTTTGGGTTCGAGTCCCAATATAGACATTTTATAATATTATATAATATTGGAGTGGAGCAGTGGTAAGCTCATCAGGCTCATGCCCTGAAGGTCAAGGGTTCGAATCCTTTCTCCAACATCGTACTGGATGGCTGAGTGGTTGAAGGCGTTAATTTTGAAAATTATTGTATTCATAATGAATATCATGGGTTCGAATCCCATTCCAGGCTATTTCCCATAGTTCAATGGTAGAACATTAACCTTCTAAGTTAAGTGATCTGAGTTCGAATCTCAGTGGGTTGGGTTATTTATATATTTTCATTACAAAAATTTTTTAACAAAATTCCAATGTTTTTGTTTTTGCTTTAAAATTATTCATTTATTTTATTATGTATAAAAATAAATTTTGGTCAGATTTTTTTCTTTTTTTTGAAGATATTTCGTTTATTTCAATTGAAAATGACGTAAAAAAAAAAAATTCATTGAATGTTGGTACTATTGGTCATGTTGATCATGGTAAAACTACATTAACAGCCGCATTAACGCAGGTTGCCTCTTGTTATTACGGAGTCGATGGTGTTGGACAACGTGTTTATTCATATGAAGAAATTGATCGTACACGAGAAGAACAAGAACGAGGTATAACGATCAATGCGACACATGTTGAATATACAACTTTCGCGCGAAATTATGTTCATGTTGATTGCCCGGGACATGAAAGTTACATAAAGAATATGATTACCGGCGCAATGCAATTGGATGTTGCTATTGTTGTAGTATCTGCTTGGGATGGGCCGCAAAAACAAACACGTGAACATTTAATTTTGGCTAAACAAATTGGTTTGAACAATTTGATTATATTTATGAATAAGTTGGATGCATTCATTGATGGAGATATTCTTGAAATTGTTATGTTTGAAGTTCTTGAACTTATTGAGGGTTTAGATTTTTATAATATTGAATGGATTTGTGGCTCAGCATTGAATGCAATGTTAGCACCGTTGTCTTTTTGGGGGGAAAGCATTCGATCTATTCTTGATGTCCTTGACAATAATTTTATTACTACACTTCGTAATAGTAGTACATCTTTTTTAATGCCCGTTAAAGAATCTTTTAGTGTCACTGGTCGAGGAACTGTTGTGACAGGTTTTGTTGAACAAGGCCAATTAAAAGTTAATGATGAAGTTGAAATTATTGGTTTAGATGAAAAAAAAATAAAAACAACGTGTATCGGTATTGAAGCATTTAATAAAAAATTGGATTTAGCCGAAGCTGGATTAAATGTTGGTTTATTGTTAAGGGGAATTCATAGAAATGATATTTCACGAGGCCAAGTTGTTTGTTTACCTGGTACGCAAAAAATAGCTTCAAAAATTTTAGCCGATATTTATATTTTAAAACCTGAGGAGGGAGGTCGCAAAAAACCTATTTATGAAGGTTATTCACCACAACTTTATATCCGCACCGCAAACGTAAAAGTTATTATTAGCTTCGAAAATAAGATATTTAAAACTTTTTTAATTCCAGGTGAAATTAGCGATGTTGTATTATATATTGATAATCCATTAGCACTTTCACCTGGTTTAAGGTTTGCGTTACGCGAAGGTTTAACTACAATTGGTTGGGGTTTAGTTAATACAGTATTAGAATGATTTTTATTTGGAATTTTTGTGGATTTAGGCCTTTTATGTTACCCTCACATCGTATTAATGGGCGTAACAATTCAGGAAAAATATCAGTTTTTCATCGAGGCAATGGTGTAAAAAAAAAAAAAAGAATTGTTGATTTAAAACGTTCAATTTTAAATGTTTTTGGAATTGTTAAACGTTTTGAATATGATCCAAAACGTTCTTGTTTTTTAGCGTTAATTTTTTATTATAAATTATTTTTATTTTCCTACATTTTGTTGCCTTCAGGTTTAAGGTTGGGGGATTCGGTTATTAGTAGTATTCACCTTGTTTTTGGTCTAGGAAATGCGTGTCCTTTAAGTTCAATGTGTTTTGGTTCACCGATACATAACATTGAAATTTGTGCAGGTAAAGGAGGACAATTGATTCGGGCTGCTGGCTTAAAAGCATTTGTGTTAAGTAAACATTATAAATTATCGCGCGTTAAATTGAATAAAAAGCGAATCGTTATTCTTCGAAACAATGTTTTTATTACTATAGGCCAGGTATCAAATTTGTTCCATATTTATAAAAATTTACGTAAGGGTGGTATCACCCGTTTAATGGGCTTTAGACCTATAGTTAGGGGAGTTGCAATGAACCCAATCGATCATCCTCATGGGGGTGGAGAGGGTAAAACATCTGGTGGACGGGTTTCTGTAAGTCCATGGGGTAAATTAACTAAAGGACCTAAAACCCGAAAAGGTTTTTTTAGTTTGATTAAAAAGGAATTTGTTAGTTAAAATTAATATGCGTTCAAAATGGAAACCATTTTTAGTAAAAAAATATTTGTTGACTAATAAGCAAAATTTAACAATATTTAATCGAAGTTTAGTTTTTTTTGTTGAAATTTTTAACAGTATTCTACCGATTATTAATATATATAATGGTCGCGTATTTAAACAAATAAGAAAGGGTTTTATAGTAAAAATACAAGAATATCTTAAATTACGAGAAATCCGTTTTGGCGAATTTGTTTTATCAAAAAAACGTGCTATTTGTTTAATAAAGAAAAAAAATTAATATGGGTCATACAATTAATCCAGTAAGTTTTCGTTTAGGTTGGGTACATTTTTGGTTAATGTCACAAAGTGTTGCATTTACATTGAAATCTTATTCCTATTTGTACCGTTGGGACATGAGTTTTGATTTGTTTTTTAAATGGTTTTTCAGTGATTTTTTTATCATTGGTAATAAAAAATTTTTTGGGTTTAAAGATTTAGGTATTTTTTTATTAAAATCTATTATAATACGATACAATTCTAATGTTCGTTTAAATTTGATACTTTCAGATGAATATTTTTTTTCACTTTTAAGTGAAATTTTAAAAATAAAAAAAAAAATCAATCAATTTCTCTTTCAAATATTAAAACGTCGAAAAGTTTATAAAGTTTTTAAAGCTCGTTATTCGAAAAAAAAAAAGTTTACTATTAAAACAAATATTTTTAAAAATACTAGTTTTATAAATGTTATGTTTTTAAAGAAAAGATTTGTTATCAAAGAATTTAAAAGAAATTTTTTTTTTAGAAGGAAAATTTCTTTTAAACAACGTAATCGTAATACAAGTAAAAAAGTATTGGAACAAACTAGAGTCCGTATATTTGAAAAATTGAATAGTAAGGGTTTTTTAAAAACTAGACGTAAAAAAATAAAGCGAGGCGTTGTTTCCATATTTAATTTGTTAAAATTGTTGAAAAAAAAAAAAATTTTATTAATAAAATTTTTAAGAAGAAAAAAGTTTAATCGATTTTCAAAAAAAAACAAAAATATTTTTAAGAATAAAAAATCAGCAAAATTAAACCATCGTAAAAAAAAAATATTTAAACGCAATTTTTATTTATCTTTTTTACGACGGTTTAATTTTATTTTATTGCAAATTAAAAAATTAAATAATTTTTTAATCAAATATAAAATTTTTTGGTTTAATATTTGTGATCTGCTTTCGACGTATTATAGACCGTTATTTTTCTGCCGAGATATGTCAATATGTATTTTTTTAAATAAAAATCGTTGCAATTTTGCATCATTTATCTTTAAATTTATTATGTCATTATTGTTAAAACAAGTAAGTTTATTTAGGATTTTACGTATTTTACATTCACGCATTTTTTCAAAAAATTTAATACAAGGTAAAATTTGCGGTTATAAAATTATTTGCTCAGGCCGGTTTACCCGGAAAGAGCGAGCAACATATCGTTGGGTTAGTTTTGGAAAAGTTTCGGCAAGCGCGATGTCAATTAAAGCAGATGTGCATTTTGATACAGTAACGTTAAAATATGGTATTTGTGGGATTAAAATTTATATTTATAAATTTTATAATTTTGATTTACAAAATTTATTACCTATAATTCAGTATAAAATTTAAATATGAAAAAAAATATTAAAAATGTAAAATATAAAAAGTTACATTTAATTGTTTATAAAAAAAAAACGGATAAATTTTTATTACCTAAGTTTAAAATTTTTGGTTTCAGAATCGTAGAATCTGGTTTTTTATCAACAAATGCAGTTGAAGCAGCGCGGCGCATTCTAATAAGACATGTCCGTGGATTTGGTTCGGTTTTTGTTTGTTTGAAACCGAGTTTATGGTTAACAAAAAAACCATCGGATGTGCGTATGGGAAAGGGCAAGGGTTCACCGTATAAACAAATAATACCTGTACAGTCGGGTAAATTTTTATTTGAATGGGATGGTTTGTCAGAAGAGCAAGCAAAGGATTTATTTGTTAAATCCAGCCGAAAAATTCCTTTGCGCGCAAAGTTTATAGTTAAACATTAAAGTATGATTTGTTTACAAACGATTCTAAAACCAACGGATAATAGTGGAGTACGACAGTTAAAATGTTTTTATATTTTTGGTAAAAAATTTAATGATTGTGCAATTGCGGGTGATGTTATTTTTGGGAGCGTAAAAAAATGTATTTTAAAAAAAAAATTAATTAAGAAAGGAGATAAACATCGTGGCGTTCTTGTCCGAACTTGTCGTGGAGTACGCCGGTGTGATGGAAACTTTATTAAATTTCATGATAATGCAATAGTTATTTTAGGTTTAGGTAAGGATCCGTTTGGGACGCGCGTCTTTGGACCCGTGTTTCGTGAAATTTGGGTTTTAGGTTATTTAAAAATTGTATCATTGTCATCTCGATTAATCTAAAATTTTCTTTAGGAATATATGTATTTAAAATTGTTTAAACATAATTTTTTTTATAAAGATTTAACGTTATTAAGTTGTGTTAAAAATTTTTATGAATTAAAAT
>MDTD01148856.1_pt1 | contig 14777 bp, 7 predicted proteins | sample 811221 | NCBI WGS metagenome assembly MDTD01 (sample SAMN05326646, study PRJNA326480) | marine metagenome | isolation source: seawater | place: Pacific Ocean: South West | collected 2011
AGAAGATTCGAACTTCCACGGGATTATCTCCCACATGGCCCTCAACCATGCGCGTCTGCCAGTTCCGCCACACCCGCGAGGCACGTTTTCAGTCTAGGTAAATAATTGTGGCCGTCAACCACCTGAATCCTCATCAATTTTCTGATAAGGTTGTGACGGTTATTAAGTCCGATTATTACGGTTAAGTCGATTCAGACTAACATGCCAGCATCGAATCTAAACAATCCTACTTCTGAGGGGATTCCCGATCACGATTACTGTCAACTCAGGTCGATGACATACAATACCGGTCATGGAAGTCGGTAACTCGTAGACGAGTTCATATCTCAAGGAGTGGTTAACTACACTTAGTAACAATTCATCATCTGACTCCTCTAATGACTACGCCACACCTAAAACTATTCTCCGATACTAACTCTTCCATCACCGTGGAAAATAAACCATTAGCGGAATTGGATGCCAGTGAAGTACAGTGGCTTCTTGAATCCAGTGCACCTGTCGTCTCCATTGCAGGATTGGAATCTCAGGTTAAACAGCAAATCAACCAGATACTAGCAACAGCTTCGACTGCCTTAGTTGCGGACTGGGCTGCTGTCTACCTTCTGGATGATGACACACAGAACTTAATCCTTATTGATTCGTGTACGACTTCAAAATCACTTCAGCAAGCCGACGAAATTCGAACTCTACAATTCAGTACTGCCGACCTGGAGGCACTGACAGGTCATGTTGTCACTCTGGAAAGTGAACAGCGAATGGCATATTGGAATGCTCCTATTCATGCAAAATCCGGAATCTGTGTACCCTTAGTTTCCAATGAAATGCCCATTGGAACGGTCTGGTTCGGATTTGACAACGGACTCGAGCCTGCACAGTCTCAGAGTGCCCTTTGCGAAGTCATTGCTGACCGAATCGTCGATTATCTAACCAGCCGTCTGATGCCTCATCGCGTAGCTCAACAGAATGAACTTTCTAATTTAGCCAAACAATGGCAACACAGTCGATTGGCGTACAAACAAGTGGAAATTGAAGGGTGGGATATCCATGGCTGGATTAACCCAGAGGCACCTATTCATCACACGTTTTATGACTGGCAAGCACAGGAAAACGGCCTCCAGATATCTTTGGCTCATGCTCAGGGCCTAAGTATCGAAGCTGCTCTGACAACTGCCGTCATTCAAACAGGTGTACGAGCGACGTCAGTTGAGTTAATGTCACCTGCTGACAAACTTGAACGCGTCAATGAATATCTCTGGCAGGGTTGTACCGGAGACCAATTCGCGGATCTTTGCCAGCTCTCAGTCAAACAAGACAGCCGTCAGGTTACCTATAGTTCTGCAGGCTCAGTTGTCTTACTGCATATTACTGCCGATGGAATACAGGAATTGAGTAGAGATCAGGCGGGCCCCGAACTTGGCGTGATGGATTACGGCGAATACGAAAATCAATGTTGTATCGCTCAGAAAGGTGAATTCCTGATTGTCCTCACCGAAAACAGTTTTGATTCTATTGAAGGCAAATCTAATCAGGACAAAATCAGGAAAATTCAACGTACGGTCGGGAAAGGTTCGCGGCTCTCTGCCGCCGATATGATCAAACGACTTCGCAAATTGACTCTCAATCTGGTGGAAGCAGACGCTAGCATAGTCGTCATCAAAAGAACCAGCTAGAGTATCGTCAAAATCCGACGTATTCCTAGGCATCCATGTCGTATCTTTGATACCAAATTACGGATTACCTGCTTCCCTTAATTTTGTACTTATAAACCGTACTGCATCTTCTAAACCAGCAGGTAACGTTCCGTCCTCAGGCTTAGCACCGTCCACAACTCAATATTCATGTGCAAATGCTGCACGGGTCGACGTATCGTTTAGGAATTCGGCGTCTCATTCCAATCCCGGTTCATCTGGCATTACCAACCTCAAAATAAATTTTTAATCCTGACTTCCTAATTTAGTCAGCATCATCCCTTGCGATCATTGGATGAATGGTTGGCCTGCCAATGCCCATCATCGATGACATCAAGGATTTTTTCCAGAGACTATAAATACCTAGAAATTGGCAAGCCTTGCGTCGCCATCGCGTCTATTCTACGAGAAACCTCCGGATCCTCAACCAAAGGTGGGGCGTGATGCGGTTTCACCCTCGCGTCGATCACAAGTGCCCCTTCACAACCCCAATGTTTGTGACGAATGGCCGCTCCGATACCGTCGATGTCTAATGCTGGATTACTACGAGTGAAGGTGATCCACTGAAAGTTTCCGATATTGGCGGATGTAAATCCGGAATCATCCGCGATAACGATCAAGGGATAGTCGTTGATAGAATCCTGGACACTGAACGATTCGCAAAAACGACGCAAGTCCTTCGTAGAATCACTACCCGCTCCCGGACCTTTAACAACCAATATCCCTGGCATCATTACTTCCGGGTCGGAATACCCTTTCGGCAGGGTGAGGCCCGCGGGTATTTCCGCTGTCAACTCTCGACGCTTCGGCCCACATGCAGCTACAACAACTTTCGACCCCTGATTTAAACCTGTACCTGAATAGTCCAAAGTGTCTATTGATGTTTCAGTTTGAAAATGCAAGTCACGTTTCCAGTCCACTCGCTCAAGGATATGATGGAGGAATTGACACGAATCTTCGATTTCCAGATGCTCATTATCAAACTGATTGGCGATGAATAAATACTTTGCCAGCGACAGCTGTCCTTGTCCAAGAATCGCATTGGCCTGAGTCAGTAGCTCTTGGGGCCTCGATTCATCGCTGTATGGAGTATACCGTTCACTACCGATGGCAAACAGCAATGGGTGTACTCCCGCTGCATCAACGGCATGGACAGCTTTGACTCCAGGTAGCACTGTCGGGATAACCGGCCCGGTAATCTCATGGATCAGTTCCCCAAACCGAGTATCTTCCTGTGGCGGTCGTCCGACAACTGTAAACGGCCAAATTGCATCCTTACGATGACGAATTCGGTTGACTTTCACAACCGGGAAATCATGCGTCAGGCTGTAATATCCTAGGTGATCTCCAAAAGGGCCTTCCGGACGAGTCGCTCCCGGCAGGATTTCACCCTCTATACAAAAATCAGCCTCAGCATAAACCGGCAACTGTCCCTTTCGCTGTACCATTTGGATTCGACTTCCGGACAAAGCCCCGGCAAACGTAAGTTCACTCATTCCTTCCGGCAGTGGCATGACGGCCGCCAGTGACATAGCCGGACTACCTCCAACGAAAATATTAACCTTTAGTGATTCACCTCGGGCAATCGCGGCCTGTTGGTGAACCCCGATGCCTCGATGAATCTGATAATGCAATCCAACTTCTTCATTAGCAATATACTCTCCTCCACTTAGCTGGACTCGATACATTCCAAGATTAGCGTGCATCATGCCAGGCCGATCGGGATGTTCAGAATATACCAGTGGCAAAGTGATAAACGCTCCACCATCATTAGGCCAGCTTTGCATTGGTGGAAGATCTGAAACCTGACAAGTCGACTCCATAATAGGGCCGTTGCCCTTCCGTTTGGGCAGCATCTTTAACGCCTGCCAGGGCAGACCCAGATTACGCAAAGGGTGCTTTAATATTTGGCCTGGATCAACTTTTGCAGCCACTAACCGCTTTACCTGCTTCAGTGTATCGCGAAATATGAATTCACTACGATCCAAAGTACCGAACAGGTTTGACACCATCGGAAATTGGCAATCGATAACGTTGGTAAAGAGTAAAGCCGGCCCTTGACTGGCGAAAACGCGACGGTGTATTTCAGCTGCTTCAAGATGGGCATCCACTGGTTGTTCGATACGAATCAACCGGCCCGCAGCTTCTAAATCCTTGATACATTGTTGAAGGTTTTTGACCGTCATGAAAAAATGAAACTTACGTTTGGTCTACAAAAATAGTGGGGATTCATTCACTGATTGACATTTCATAATGCCTGAACACGTACCTATCATAACAAGTCCCTTGGAATTCCAAACGAACCTAGGGTGTTGATTCAGCACACAAAGCTTAAAATCAGTAAAATAATTTGCTGGAATTTTATTGTCACGATGACAACCATTTTCCCCTTTTCATAAAATACAACTGTGCAACAAGGACGAGCACCCATGACTACCGCAATAACTTCGGAGTCCATCATCAACATACAGGCCGATGCAGTCGTCATTGGAATTTCAGGCGACGCACTATCCGGTGCTGCCGCCGAATTAAACGATGCGACCGCTGGGGGTCTCCAATCATTAATCGACTCAAAAAAAGCCAAAACATGTGCTGGCAAAGTTACTTCCTGGCTCCAGCCACAGGGTATTCAGGCACCCGTCGTTTTGATCGTGGGTCTGGGCGACAATCCGACAGCGGGTGATTGCTACAAAGCGGGTGGAGCTGCTGCTAAATCCTTGGGAAATTCGCAGCTGGAAACTGTGGCATTTTATTTTCCTGAACTCGACCATGCTCTGTTGGAATCGGCAGTCGCAGGCAGCGTTGTTGGGAGTACCGGGCAGGACCTTCACAAAAAAAAACCCAGTCTCTTTCGACCTCAACAGATCCTCTGGGCAACTGACAATAGCGATGCTGTCGCTAATGGAAGTAAGATTGGATCCGGTGTTAATCTGACCCGTGAGCTTGTGAACCAACCACCAAACTATATATATCCCGAATCTTTTGCGGAACAAACGGCTCAGCTTGCTGAACTGGAAAACGTCACCGTTGAGATTTGGGATAAAGCTCGTCTGGAATCCGAAAATTGTGGATCGTTGCTCGGAGTTGCTCAAGGATCCGACTTTGAGCCACGTCTGGTCATTATTCGATATCGGGGCAACGACTCGGAGAATCCAGCGATGGCCATTGTAGGCAAAGGCGTGACTTACGATAGCGGAGGACTATCACTTAAGCCAAGCGAAGGTCAAAAAACAATGAAGTGTGATATGGCCGGCGCAGCCACTGTGGTAGGTACAATTAAAGCAGTCGCTGAACTTGGAGCCCCTTGTCATATCGTCGGACTTGTTGGTCTGGTGGAGAATATGGTTAGTGGAAATTCATATCGATTGGGTGATATTCTGACGTCCCGCAACGGAAAAACGATCGAAGTATTAAATACCGATGCAGAGGGCCGTCTGGTATTAGCAGATGTCCTCGACGTAACTCTTGGATTGAATCCAGATCACATCGTTGATTTAGCAACACTGACCGGCGCTTGCTGTGTGGCACTTGGTTTGGATATCGCTGGACTGTTTACCAATGACCAAAGCTGGTGTGACCAAATTGTTAATTCAGCAGCTGAAGTTGGTGAAGAAGTTTGGCAATTGCCAATGACTCACCACTTTAGTGATCAGCTGAAAAGCAAGATAGCAGACCTTAGAAATATTGGAGCGGGCCGCTGGGGCGGAGCGATTACCGCTGCTAAATTCCTCGAGGAATTTGTTGGGGATGCCTCCTGGACTCATATAGATATTGCAGGACCCGCCTATGCTGATTCGGCAAAATCTTATATAGATGGAGGTGCAAGTGGCGTCCTTGTACGTACACTCGTCAATATGGCTCGCGGGATGTAAGGGTAGTCCAACATTGATTTTAAATCGTGTTTAGCACATAGGGTTGTCCATTGGACTCGATCGCAAATTTCATCCAAGAAAATCAGTACATGATCTATCTGATCTGTGTACCCGTATTGGGTATTTCAGCTCAGTGGTTGGCATGGCGTTTACGCCTGCCGTCTATCTTACTTTTACTTGGGTTTGGAATTTTATTAGGTCAGGCGATTACTCCGGCTGATGTTATCGAGAATCTGCCTCGAATTGAAGACTCGCTATCTCAGGGCCATATCAGCCCTGAACAGCAAGGCGAAGGACTCATTCCCGCAGTCCATCAGGATGGCTCACCCTATGTATCAGAACCTCCCACTCATCGAGTAGATGCCATCGATGTTAATGCACTGTTGTTACCTCTGGTGTCATTCTGCGTTGCTATTATTTTGTTTGAGGGAGGGCTGACGCTACGATTTAGCGAGCTCAAGGAAGCAGGTAGTGCCACCATCCGACTATGCACCATCGGTGCCGGGGTTACATGGATTCTTTCGAGCATTGCCGTTTTCTACATCGCCGGCTTCGAAAACTGGGAGTTGTCAGCTTTGACGGGAGCCTTCATGGTGGTGACCGGTCCAACAGTAGTGATCCCACTTCTCAGGCACATCCATCCCTCCAAAAAAATGGGTTCTATTGCTAAGTGGGAAGGAATTATCATCGATCCGATTGGTGCTGTGCTCGCTGTTTTGGTGTTCGAATTTATTCGAAATTACGAACAAGGCGACTCGTTTTTGGGTGTCGTGATGGCCCTCTTGGTTACCGTTGTGACTGGCCTGGTGATCGCCTATTGTTCCTCCAAGCTTCTATTGCTCTTCACCAGGAAATACTGGATCCCCGATTATTTACACGGTGTCGTCTTTTTGGCCGTCGCGTTGGGTACCTTCGGCGTATCTAATCTGATTCAGCACGAATCGGGTCTGCTGACGGTTACCGTGCTGGGAATCTTACTGGTAAACCAAAAAGAGGTTTCAATTCATCACATAATTGAGTTCAAAGAGCATCTTGGAGTATTCCTCATTTCAAGTCTATTTATCGTACTTGGCTCCAACTTTGACCTCGCGCAAATCCCTGAGGTAGGCTGGCAAGGATTGGGATTCCTGGTAGTCATGATTATCTTTGTGCGGCCGGCCAGTGTCTTCCTATCGACCATCAAATCTGATCTCTCGTTTAAAGAAAAAATCTTTCTATCATTTCTTGCACCTCGGGGGATTGTAGCTGCTGCGGTTGCCAGCGTTTTTGCACTTGAATTAGGGCACGTCGGCGGAATGGATCAGGCAATTGTTGATAAGATCGTGCCGCTCACATTCATTCTGATTGTTGGAACTGTCGCGGTTTACGGCCTTGGGGCAGCACCACTCGCCAGACTGTTAGGTCTCAGTGAGACCAACCCTCAGGGAATTCTCTTTGCCGGTGCTGACCAGTGGGTCAGAGATCTGGCTGTTGCTTTACAACAAACCGGACACAACGTTCTCATGTTAGACACAAGTTTTAACAACTGGAGCCAGTGTCGTATGGTGGGTATACCTGCGGAATGTGCCAGTGTTCTTTCTGACTATGTTCAGGAAGAGCTTGACCTAAGTGGAATTGGACGAGTGATGGCCGTTACTCCTAATGATGAGGTTAATGCGCTCACCATGCAGGAATTCTCCAGTATCTTCGGTCGTCAAAACATCTATCGGATGCCGCCCTGGGATTACAAAAAGGGAAGGCGTTCGAGTGAAGGCGGGCATGCGGCAGGCCGCTGGATTTGCCATCCACGTGTCACCCACAATCTGATGCGACAGCAGGTTCGTGACGGAGGCACCTTTAAAGTGACTCGGATTAGCGATGAATTCACCTATGAACAGTTTATCGAACGCAATGGGATGAACTGTATTCTATTCTTCACCGTAGACACGAATGATAATTTGAATATCAATACGACCGAGAATCCACTTAAGGTCAAAGCGGGGGACACCATTGTAGCCTTCGTGCCAGGCTCAGAACTTGGTTTTGATCCTAATGTCATCGAAGAACATTAAGCGATGCAAATCGGGACGCTCTCGTCACTGAATCAAGATATCGCTGACAGTTTGAATGCTCTACAATGACGAGCAAACACTAATCTTTTTTTCGCATATAGGTACGACATGTCTATTGCTCACCGCTTCCCTAAAGTTTTGCTCATTTTAAGTCTGGGTACGCTTTCTCTTGCTTCAGGTTGTGGATCTGACGAGCAGGCCGAGGATAAGCCAGACAATGGGTTCGTGGTTGTTAACGAGAATGAGGATAATAACCAAATTTTGGTTCCTGTTAATCCACAGCAACAAGAAACAGAAACTATACCATCTCAACCGACGCCCAATACGCGGCCTGATCCCAATGCAATTCCACCGGGACCAGTCAACACGCCACCAAGTGTGATTAGCCTGCTGGCAAATCGCTTAGGAGAACCTGAACCGACAGCTGAATCACCCGTGGAAACTTTACAGAAGTTTATCACTGTACTCAACGAACAGCCTCAACTTGCACAATCGCAAGAACAATACGCTCAGTTCATACAGATGTGTATGCCTGAGGTCATCAAACTGTGCGACATGCTGCTTGCCAAAGACAATCTGACTCAAACTGAAAAACTGTTTACCTACAATGCGAAATATAGTGCTCTGAATCAAACGCTTCAGATAGGCGATAAAAAGGCACTCGCCATGCTCGGTCAAGTGACAGCCACCATGGCAGCAGACGAAGATGAACTCGTTGCGAAGAACGGACGACTTTTGGCCCTGTCTACTGCTACTCAAAAACGCATGATGGATGCACAGGGAACAGGCGACTTCAAAACGGCTATCGCGGCTATTCGAAAAGACATGGAACCATGGCTGGAAGGATATTCAGACGATCAGGAAGTCTTCGCAGTGCTGCAGGGTATTGGATTAAGACTGCTGCAAGCCGATGTAGAGCAGGGAAATGAATTGTTACAGAAAATTGCGGAAGCCTTTAAGGACAGTGAAGATGAAACGATTGCTTTAGAGGCGAAGGCCACTCTGGAACAGCCGGCCATCGATGAATCCGGCGTCTATTCGGCAGCCACCAATTACGTCAATGCTCCGAATTCCGGTGAAAACAAGATGACGCTCATCGAGGCCGTCGACAAAGTGCTCAGTAACCCAAACCGCGGTATTGGGACGATGAGGACGTTATTAGATATTATCCAACAGATCAAAGATATCGACCTCTCCTTCGCCATCATCGACAAGACATCAGCTGCCTTTGGAGAGCTGGAGAATGAAGAGCTTACAAAAGAGGTTAAACAGCAATTGGAAAATATTGCGGGCCAGGTTTTGATCGATCAGCTTGGATTGATTGACAAATTTCGAACGCTTCTGACGGAACCTTCAGATGAAAGTAAAACAGCAGCCATCGCGGGCTACCAGGAGATGTTAGAGCATCCTCGTATGAGTGCCACATTATTGATCGGAATGATGCAAATCGTTGAGCAAGTCGCCGATGTGGATAAAGATGTCACTACCCGGATTGCAAAACTATCCCAAGAGGCAGCGGACACTCTACTAGAGGGAGACCAAAAGGCATTTTTCAACGAAAATCTAACCAAGCTTTCGAACCGGGTGAACCTACCGGGAACCACCATGGCATTACCATCCCGAACTCTGGACGGAGAGCAATTTGACTGGGCATCACTGCAGGGAAACTATGTCATCGTGGATTTCTGGGCCACCTGGTGTGGACCGTGTCTGGCTGCTATTCCTCTGATTGAAGAGCTCCAGCAGCAATACGCCGATAAAAATCTGAAGTTCATCGGTTACAGTATCGATGCGGACCGTGACCAACTAAAAGCCTTCCTTGCTGAGCGGGAAGCTAATGAGAACGGGTTCAAATGGCCTGTCGTAACCGACGATTTTGATATCGACCCGGTGCTACTTAAAGAGGGCAATGCCGTCGACCTGTCCTGGAAAATGCCTTCCACGGTCTATTGTGGAATTCAAGGTATCCCAACTATGGTCATTCTGGATACGGAAGGTAAAGTTTTGAAAATGATCCAGGGAGCACAGGCTCTGCCCGCCGAACTCGAGAAGATCTTCAACGAAGCTGAACCTGCGGAAGAAACTCCCGAAGAACCAACGGCCACTGATACCAGTTTTCACATACCGGTACCTCCGAAATTCCGTTTCGTGACGCAATCAATCCTGCCCTTGCTTGCTGGTCTGGCGGAGGAAAATCAAACACCGAAAGAAAGTGACCTACTTCAGGGAAATCCCTACTTGGCTCCAGCGAATCTCGACAAACTCGAATTGGTCGAATACCTCTTCGATATGCAGGATAAAGTTTCGACTATTCGAAATCGACCGGGGTTTGCTGAAGCAGTCCTCAACGCCTCCAAACGATTACTTGCTATGGATGCCTCTGATCGATTTCACATCATCGCTGCTGAAACTGCCTTTGCAGTCCTACATGAACAAGCCGGGTTGGGAAACGACAAAATGGATGAGTTGCTTGCTTCTTTTGTCGAATCACTTAAAGAGGATGAGCGGGATAAAATCAAGACATTAGTCAGATTTCATCAGATGGAACGCCGAATGTTGAATGTTGATGATTTAGAGTGGGGTGAAATCTCCGGTATCCTCAATGACACACATGACTATCTGGCAAACGAAACTCTGCAGAAGAAACATCTACGGATAGCCGTGGCCGTCGTTCATGCTATTAATCAATCGGATGAATTCAAAGTCCGTGCAGAACAATATCAACGATTTGGCAAGTTGTTTACGGGTAGCGAGTCTAAAAGGTTGGCCAACTATGGCAAGAGCATCATAAAAGCAGCCAGCAGTGGACCGGGAACTTCGGAGCTTGTTGGCAAAGATATGGAAATTGCCGGACTAACTGATTTCGGTCAACCAATTGAATGGAAGTCATATCGTGGCAAAGTTGTCCTAGTTGATTTCTGGGCAACCTGGTGCGGCCCCTGCCGGGCAGAAATCCCAAACATCAAAGCGATCCATAAAGAACTGGGGCGTGATGTATTCGACGTCGTCGCGATCAACCTGGACCGGGAGGAGGATGCTTTAGCAACATTTCTAAAAAACAATCCGCTCCCCTGGACGAATGTCATCGGAAAAGACGCAACCAGTGTTGCAGAAAAATACAGCATCGCAGCTCTGCCCACTATGATGGCTATTGGCCCGGATGGAAAGATTCTGGCGGTTGCACACCGGGTTGAAGAATTAAAACCGGTCATCTCCAAAGCAATTAAAGAGTTACCCTGAGTCGAAGCAGGCTGGAGTTTTATTACGGTAAGCGGTGCCCCATTTTGTCGCGTTTAGTCTCCAGATATTTTTCATTGTGTTCATTCGGATCACAAACGATGGGAACCTGATCGACCACCTGAACGTCGTAGCCCCGAAGATTAAATGCTTCGATTTTTTTGGGATTATTGGTTAATAGCCTCAATCGGGTTAATCCCAGATCCTTAAGAATCTGAAGACCGACACCATAATCCCGCATGTCCGCTTTGTGGCCCAAAGCATGGTTTGCTTCGACCGTGTCTAGACCATGGTCCTGAAGCGAATATGCCTTAATCTTTTCGGCCAATCCAATACCTCGTCCTTCCTGAGGTAAATACACAACGGCACCACAGCCGTTATTGCTTATCATCTCCAAAGCCATGTTGAGTTGATCGCCACAATCACAGCGGAGGCTCGTGAGCACATCGCCTGTGAAGCAACTTGAGTGCATTCTTACCAGCGGCGCCTGGTCAGAATTGCTTAGATCACCCATCCGAATAACCACCGGTTCGAGATCCTCAAAATCGACGCTGTAAGAGATAATATCAAAATCACCATACTTTGTTGGTAATTTCGCTTCAGCAGATCGATGCACAAGTTTTTCGCTAATACGCCGATGAGCAATTAATTGCTCGATCGAGATGATTTGTAGATTCTGTTGTTGAGCAAGTTTCAGGAGATGATCCCGAGAAGCACGATTTCCGGTTTCATCCAGAATTTCGCATAAAACTCCAGCCGGCTGCAGACCTGCCATTCGTACCAGATCTAAACTGGCTTCGGTATGTCCAGCTCGTCGTAAAACTCCCCCCTGTTTAGCCACCAGTAAATGGACATGTCCGGGTCGGACAAAGTCTTCAGGACGACTATGAGGATCAGCAATCGTCTTCACCGTCAGGCAACGCTCTTCTGCCGTAACACCTGTCCGACAGTCGATGTGATCTAACGGAGTCATAAAGGCCGTGCCTAATTTCGAATTGTTGGAATCGACCAAAGGAAGAATTTCCAGCCTATCTGCAGTTTCGGGTAAAACCGATAAACAGAAATCTCCCCGTCCACTTAAAACCAGATTCATTGTTTCGGGGGTAGCTTTTTCTGCTGCGCAAATATAATCACCTTCGTTTTCACGATCTTCCGCGTCCACGACGATGACGACTTCGCCTCGAGCAATTGCCTCTACAGCTTGATGTATAGTCGAAAATTCTGGTGTCATTCTCGGAGAATTCCTTGGGATATTTAGCCTTTTACATAGAAGGAATGTACATCTATGCCAAGTAATGATTGATATGAACTAAATGTATAACCAAATTATAGGTCTCGTTTACCTTTTTGCTGAGTGGGTAAGATGTAGAATAGCGAGAAGTCATTGGTGATCGAAGATGAAGTTCCGGTTATGCCAAATACTCGGAAAATACTCCCTCCTTAATAGATTCAGCTGTTTCAGGATGCTAAAACGCGAAGAGTACATCGAACAGGCCTACTTCTTTCAGACAGTGGGCGAACGCTTACCCCAACGTATCCCTCTTCAGGACGTCATTCAACAGGTCCGCGATGAAGTTCTGGCAACGACGAAACTTCCTTTGGCACTGGACTACTTGCTGGCTGAGTTGTGCAATAGTGGCACGCTCAATCCCGCGATGCAGCAACTTGACCATTACTTCACTCCTTTTCAAACATATCTGATGGCCGAGGCGGAAAGTGATGATGGGAAATTCGACCTGAGAACAGCCGTTCAGGTTCTCAAGAGTGAAGCTGAATATCGAGCAGAATCTCCCACGCGAACCGGCCTCTTTATGTTTCAATTTGAGTGCCTATGCCACAATCGCTTAAAGTACGATGCCGGATTGACGGCCATGAGTGATGATCCTATCTACGATCAGGATTGGAAAGAGTGGATTCTGGTTGTCCGACGTCAGATCGGAATCATCGACCTGGCCGACTTGATCTATGTCCGAAGCTGGCATCTGGGCAATAAACAGCCTAACTCTCCGGCGCCGGACCAAGCCATGCTCTTCGGCGAGCAGGAAGGTCGTATTGCTCTGGCGAACAGACAAAAAGAACCTATGTTTCTGTTCGCGGCATTACAACGACAATTGGGTTACCCCAAAGTTCCCCGGCCTACAGTGCAAGAAGATTCCGTTAATCGCTTGCTCTTACTTGAACGTAAAATCGATCAGTTAACCCAACGGATGAAGTTGATTGAAGACGATGCTCGCGACTCCGTGGATTTAACTAAATTCTACAAAAAGCCAAACTAGGATCTGTTTCCGGCAACTAACAAACCCTGCATTAGCAGATCTAATCCTAGTGCTGCCAGAGCCATCAATCAGCGATCGCAATGTGGACAAAATCATTTTTCAAAAACTCTTTATTTCTTTCCCGACAGTAGTGTTATCAAATACCTTGGGGTGGTAACTTTTAATTAATGTGGTGTACACTTTATGCGCCTATTGGGCAGTCTAAATGGCATCAATAACAGGTATGGAGTGGTAAATCAACACTTCATTATTAGTAACGAGAATCATTAGTCACGGTTATCGAAAACGGAGCGAGGATCAACTTATAGCCATAACGCTTAAGCTCCGTTAGAGCTTCATAAGCTCCGTTTATCAAAACACAATCATGGGCTGTAGCAGGTATTCTCATTAACCTCTTTTAATTCCAAAGATTTAGCTCTTTCAGTAATTATCCAATGGCATCTACAGTAGAACATATCTCCCGCGCGACCATCCGGTTTGCCGGTGACTCTGGTGACGGAATGCAGCTGACCGGAACTCAGCTAACCAATACATCGGCACTGGCTGGGAACGACGTCGCCACCTTCCCTGACTTCCCGGCGGAAATCCGAGCTCCTCGTGGTACTCGGGCTGGTGTATCAGGCTTTCAGGTTCAATTCGCTTCTGAAGACATTTTCACCCCCGGTGACCAACTCGATACACTTGTGGTCATGAACCCCGCGGCGTTAGTGACTAATATTAGTGACCTGCGTAGTGGTGGCCTGTTAATTGTCAACGAAGACAACTTCGTCGATAAGGAATTTCGCCTGGCGAAAGTCGAATCCAATCCTCTGGATGATCCGGAAATGGATCAATATCGCGTCATCAAAATCAAAATGACTTTACTGACGCGAACTGCGGTTGAAGAATTGGAACTCAGTACAAAAATTGCTGATCGCTGTAAAAACTTTTTTGCGATGGGTTTTGTTTACTGGCTTTACAATCGCGACCTGCAACCAACTCTGGATTTCATTAATGCCAAGTTTGGTGGGAAACCGGAAATTGCAGCTGCTAATGAAAAGGCTCTCAAAGCTGGTTACAACTATGGTGAGACGACCGAAGCTGCGATCAGTACCTATCAGGTCGAAAAAGCCAAGCTTGAGCCTGGTAAGTATAAAAACATCATGGGTAATCAGGCATTAGCCTGGGGTTGTATCACTGCTGCCAAACTCAGTGATAAGGACCTGTTCCTCGGCTCCTACCCCATTACTCCGGCATCTGACATTTTGCATGAACTATCCAAGCACAAAAAGTTCGGTGTACGGACATTCCAAGCTGAAGATGAGATTGCTGCCGTCTGTGCAACCATTGGGGCTGCGTTTGGCGGCCACATGTCCATTACCACCTCCAGCGGTCCGGGTATCGCGTTGAAAGGTGAGGCCATGGGATTGGGGATGATTCTTGAGCTACCAATGCTGATCATCAATATTCAGCGTGGTGGTCCAAGTACTGGATTACCCACAAAAACGGAGCAATCGGACCTGCTGCAATGCATGTACGGTCGAAACGGGGAATCACCATTGCCCGTCATAGCAGCCAGAAGTCCTGCGGATTGCTTCGACACAGCGATTGATGCCTGGCGAGTCGCAGCCAAATTCATGTGTCCGGTCATTGTACTTTCTGACGGCTATATTG
>MDTD01002755.1_pt1 | contig 14776 bp, 12 predicted proteins | sample 811221 | NCBI WGS metagenome assembly MDTD01 (sample SAMN05326646, study PRJNA326480) | marine metagenome | isolation source: seawater | place: Pacific Ocean: South West | collected 2011
CCAAATGTTTCTGTAATAGGAAATGTCCAGGGCGTACTGCAAGGCTTTTCAGATCAAGGTTTGATCGGTTTAGTAGCAGTTTGGATTTTATATCATATCTACAATAGAAAATAATATAAAAATCTAAAAATACATAATATCTGTGAGAGTGGTGTGACACATTAATTTGTTATCACCACTCTTTCAACTAGTTGAATAATGCTAAAGTAGTATTTTGACTTGCAAGTATTTTTGAAGTTTGATCTGGAGTAATTTTAAATCTTGCTCTACTACAAGTATTACAGATCAATTTTTTCTTTTGTTTAGAATACATTTTATTATAAATCAATTTGTGTTCGTCCTGTAAATTTTTCCATACTTTTTCGATACCATCTGTAAAAACATTTCCATAATTTGTTAATTTTGTAGCATCATCACAACAAAGTACAGCAGTCCCGTCGACTAATATTTCTATTCTTCTTAAAATTTTACCCATATCCATTACACATCCTTGCACAAATTGATCCTCATTGATAGCAAAGTTTTTTGATTCGGTCCATACTCCGTCTCCCTGTGACATCCTATTATGCAACCACCCTTGTTTTATTTTTACTTTACCTAAAGTGTAATTTAAAAATTCTTTTTTCAGTTCCGTTGCTTTAGCGTCAGATATAGGTCTATCTAGAGCATCCTTGATTCCAATCCTCATGAGTTGAGATACTTCTGGGTATTTGTTTTTTGCATTGATAAATCTTTTCTTGGTAACTTCCCAATTTACACCCATGTACTTTTTAATATCTTCTGCGTTTATTCCAATAATAGATATATTCATTTTTTTTACAAGATGTCTATACTTGCTTATAATTTTACAATTTTTATCTGTAAAAGAAATTCCGTTTGTTGTGATTGTTACCTGCATTTTGTTTTCGTTTGCTAGTTCTAAAATTAATTCCAAGTCAGGACATACCAAAGGATCAGAAAATCTCCATGGTTGAACGTGTGCTGTCCATGGCCTAACTTTATACTTTGTAAGTATGTTTGCAAAGTCTGTCATTAATGATCTTATTTGTTCAGTTGACATTTTTTTGCCTCTATATTCTTTACTTTCTCCAAGCCAAGAGTAAGGACAACAATAACATTTTGCATTACACAAATTGATTGGCTCGAAAGATAGTTCTGTTGGTATAGGCAATAATGGGTACATACAAGAATATTTATTGAGTATTAATTATTATTAAAAACTGCTAAATACAGTTGTCTAAAATGAGAACCAACTTAAAGTTGGACTTATGCGGAACCAACCGCGTAGACCTAAAACGTCAAGGAGGACAATAAAATGGGAAGACCAATAAAAAAAAGTAAAATGGCTAGCGGAGCAAATGACTTCGGTGGTAACCTTTCAGGAAAAATCGCAGTAACGGCTTATAGACCATCAGGTGGTTCATTAGTTAATTCAACTACTGCTTACATTGTTTCACAAAGAGGATCAAGAAAGTTTAAAATACACTTAGAAGATTCATCTGAAGCAGTTTTTGAACTGAAAGCAGTTGCTCCAGGTTCATTAGCAAACACATCTAACCAGTTCTGTGTACAAATTATATTAGATGACTCAACAGTCGCTTATGTAAGTAAATTCTTTAACAACACAGTACACTATGTTACAGCCGGCGGTGTAACAGGTTCTAAACCTTACACACTAAAAGCAGAAGGAACTGACGAAGGTCAAGATTCTGGTAAAGCGAACATCGACGTTAGATAATACTTAATCAAGTAAAATTCGTGCTTTTGGGGGAGTATAATGCTCCCCCATTCTTTACATAAATAATAGCAATATGTCAAAAACGGTAAGAAGTTCACAAGATATTACTTTAAAAGCAGGTGCAGGATCTGGTGGTTCGCACAGGATCACTCTCGATGCAAAAGATGTGAGAATTCCTGGAAACCTATCTGTTGATGGAACACAAACTACTATCAATTCCACTACACTTACTCTTGAAGACCAATTCATGGAAGTTAACAGAAATAACTCCACAGCAGGAACAGAAGACTCGGGAATATTTTTCAATCAAGGATCAAGCAACAATCAAATATTTTTCTTTGATGCAGATCAAAACGAATTTGTTATAGGTCAAACAACACACGGATCAACAGTAAACACAATTTCAAATATTACTCCAGGACAAATTAAAATTGCGACAACTCCAGCACAAGGTGACCATGCCGCATCAAAAAGTTATGTGGACGCACAGGTATCAGGTGGTGGATTCAGTATAGGATTTAGAGGTGATGACTCGGCAGTAGTTGCAGTTACTTCCGGAAACTCAGTACATATTGCAGGAGCAACAAACTTATCAACTGCGGCCACTGAAGCGGACACAGTAACAATAACACTGGATTCAGACCTTACAAATATTACTTCAATTACATCAGATTCATCTAATGGAAATTTGACTTTAAAAGCAAATGGAACTGGTGATATTGTAGTAAATGACACATTAACGTTTTCAAATGCGGCAAGTACTCCAACTGCATCAGCAGTAACAAAATTATACAACAAAACAGCAGGTGGCGGTGGAACTGGCCTGTATTTTAACAACTCAAATATCAGTTCTGGTACAGAAGGAGAACTGATAAGTAAAAGTAAAGCAACGGCATTAGCCATTGCATTAGGATAAAAAATATATGGCGATAACAAATTTTCAAGTAGCGGCAACAACAGGCTCAGCGGCCTTTACTGCATCTGCGGACACGGCTGTGACTGTAATTTACATCACAAACAAAACAGATGGCGACGGTACTGTTGACATATATGTTACTCCAAATGGTGCATCAGTTAGTGCAAATCATCTAATTTATTCACAACTTACTATTAAAGCAAGAGACACTTATATTTTAGATACTGAGAAACTAATATTAGAAACAGGTGCCAAAATTTATATAGTAGCACCAGACTCGGCGGCACAGTTCAACGCAACGATTTCAACTATAGGATTATAATCTCATGGGTAGATATGTAAAAAACCCACAACTAGTACAAGGTGGATCCACTGGAGTAGGTAATGTTATTCCTGTTGGAACTACATCACAAAGGCCTGCAACATCATCAGCAGGATCAATGAGATACAACTCAACTCTTAATATGTTAGAATTCCATAACGGTACTGAATATGTTCAAGTAAGAGGTGCTGTAAACGGACAACATCCAGTTACAGTTGATAATTTTACGTTAGATGGTTCAACGACTGCATTCACAATGAGTTTGACTCCAAAACATGAAAGAAATATTTTAGTGTTCATGGAAGGGGTATTTCAAAAACATAGTACGTATTCAGTTTCATCAAACACACTTACCTTAACACCATCATATCCAGCAGATGCAACTAAAGTTGTAACTGTTATTCACGGTTTAGATTTTGTTTAATTAGATTGGAGATACGTTTCCAATTTCGCACCAAGTTCCAGGTGCACCAGACTTAACACATACCCATCCTAAAGTTTTTCCGGGTTCAGGTTTTGCATTCCAAACAATATCCCCTTGCTCATGATTGCCATTTGATGGCATAGAATTTGCATAAGAATGAGTTTGTCCTTGATATCTTATTGCACCTGCAACTTCTAAATCTTCTTTGGGTGCTTTGACTTTTATTCCAATTTTATTGTCATGTGAAACAATTAATGTTGGTTCTCTGTTTGTACCTATTGCAAATTTATCAGATGTGTTTGTGCCTATGAATGGTGTATTTCCAACGACATCAAAAACTATTTCTAGACCATCTTTTGCAATTCCTAATACACCGCCAGGCGTTTCAACATTTATTCCAACTCTGCCTCCTTCGACAGTAAAAATATCTGCAACATTAATTTGCTTTAGGACACCTACTTCTGTTAGTTTTGATGATTTGACAGAATTTCCTAACCTATCTCTCCATAAAACTTCATTTCCACCTATTCTCACAGAATTAGATAACTCTAAATTTGTTGCGTTGGCAGTACTATAATGTAATGTATCACAATTAATTTGTCCTTTGATGTGTATATCATTTTCTACAGTAATTTTGTCATCGGCAATAGTAAGTTTTCTCTCAGAAGCATCATCTTTTATACCAGTTGATGCAAAAGTAGTAATTGTTCCACCATCTATTTTGTCGCCTGATACTTCGTTGTCAAAAAGGTCATTATTCCGCGAAGACAACTTTTCTAATGTTTCGTTTAATTTTTTTTCAGTCCAGTCAAGACGAGTTTGTAGGCTATAATTGTCACTAGATAACTTGTCAAATCTGGCTTTTACTGCCTTTTCTACAAGTTCTTTGACTACTTCGTTAATGCTGTTTTCTATGGACATTAATGATATTTATAGTGTTGTTTTGAGCGTCTAGAATAAAATAAATAATTGTTAGTTATGGCAATACAGCGAATACCAGGTGAATTATTACAATCAAATCTAACACGTAGTGGTGTGGATTTGGCGTTTGAAACGAACTTACTATACTTAGATGTTAGTAACGGACGTATCGGTATAGGTACGGACTCTCCTGGAGCATTCAAACTGGATGTAAACGGCACAGCACGTTTTCAAAATAATGTAACAGTTAACGGTGACCTAACCGTAACTGGCTCAACCACAACTGTAGATTCTAAAAATTTATCAGTTGAAGACAATATTCTTACACTAAATTCAGGCTCAAGTACAGCCACTTCCGCAGGTATAATGATCAACAGAGGATCTGCAGGTAACCCGGCTGTTTTATATTGGGATGAATCAAACGATAAGTTCAAACTTGTAACAACAACATCAGATGGATCAACAACTTCTACCATAACTGACTCCGCATTCGCCAAACTGGCAGGTGCAGATCCAACTGCCGCTGACGACTTTGTGACCAAAAGATATTTTGAGGCAAATGCCGCTGGCGGAAGTGTTGTTGGAACAAATGTGACGGTCGGTACACCTGCCGACTCTAGTTTTGGTGATGGTGCCCTTGTAAGTTTAGGTTCAGCATCTTCTGTAACAGATGCATTAGACGACCTAAATGAAACAATGGAAAACATCAGAAACAATACATATGTTAAATCTGTTGACTTCACTGCTGACGTCACGGCAGGCTCCGCCGGTCTTACTGTAACTCTTACCATAACAACAGTAGGTGGGGGAGCCAGCAGATACAACATTGATTGGGGTACAGGTGAAACACCAACAAATGCTACCACGGATACAACTCCGTCACACACATATAGTTCAAATGTCAACTCGCCATTTACAGTAACGGTAAGGGCATTCAATCATTCTGCTACTTCAGGATCAGCAGGATCGTTTGCAGAAAAAACTAGAGCAAACTTTATAACAATATTCACAGCACAACCGGTGCCTAACTTCTTCATATACGCGGCACCATCGGGAGGATCACCGATTACTAAAGCGGATAATGGTGCAACCGTATATTTAGAAAACACAACAACTAATACTTCAATGGCATCAGTAACTTATGATATAGATTGGGGCGACAGTTCTGAAAACTCTATTGCAAGTGATGGCGCCGCAGGTGGTGTAGGAGGAGGAAGACTTGCACACACTTATACTAATAGTGCAGGTGATGATGGATCAACAATTGGTACAGGTACTGGCGATACAAGATACTCACCTAAACTTACATTGAGAACACACACAACAGCAGACCCATCAGTGATACCGGCAAATGCACAGAAAAACTTTGATGTGTATTCTACTCATACTGCTCTTTACTCAGTTGCAGATTCTACTGTTAGAGGAATTAATGAAGAAGCAACATCAGGATTCCCTGTAACATTTACTAATAACACAGCAACTAATCCAGGTCCGCAATCAACCTTTACTGGTAACGTTTACAGTTGGAACTTTGGTGAAGGTGCAGGAAATCAAAATGTCAATGTTGGTTCAAACGCAAGTGGTGACACAAATAGAACTATTTCAAACACGTTCAATTTGTCATCAGGACAACAAAATGCAGGTACAACTGTAACTTATACTACTTCTTTAAGTTTGGCAAACGGACATAGTACATCACCTTTCGCGGCTGATATGAAAATTATTGTTGAGCCTGATGTTAGAGCAAACATTTCTGGTTCCGCTCCTATTGTTTCTACGAAAAGTGGAGATAATGCAAGAGACTTATACGATGTTACTGACCTAGATGGAGCCAACAGAGCATTAGTTAATTTCACAAATACTTCGCAACACGCAGATGATTACACATATGATTTCAAAGATGACTCGAGTGATACATTAAGTATAGTAGAAGATGGATCAACTGCAGGTGTAGTTGGTGCAAACTTACAAAAAAACTTTGCAGGTACAAGTGCAGGAAACTTCACAACTAGATTTAGAGCACACGGAACACCAGACACAATTGAGCAAGACGACGAAGAAACAATAATTTTCACTATGAATTCAACTCCTAGTGCACCAGCAAATCTAAGCACAAAAAGTTTAACATTATCAGATTCAGCACAAGGTATAAATCCACATCTATGTGCAAATTTTGATGATGCTACTGGTTCAGCGCCAACATTGGCCGCAGGAACTTCTCTAGAATCATCTACTGCAAGACGTTATACAAGTGGTACAATAGATACAAACACAGCATCAAACTTTTTAACAAATAGTTGTAACGGAACAGGTTCTAATGTAAACCAAACTGTTACAGCAAATATAAATGGTAGTGCCAGCGGTGCTAGAACTTTTACTACATCTGAGGGTGGTGCTAACAACAGTACTTTCACAAAACTTGTTATCACTAATCACAGAGATGCAGATGAGATTGGTGCGTTCCCTCAAAGATTATTTTTAGTTGCAACTGCAAAAATTACACAGGCACTTACTGATTACTCTACTGGATTGAACGCTCAAAGAATTGAGAGTTCGGTAGGAGGTAACACTGGTTACGTACACGTGGTCAGAGACCTACTTACTGGTTCACCAACAGCATCTATAGGATCTGTAACGCAGAATGCGGCAGGAAATTTAAGATATATTTCTGGTGTACCTTACTACAACGACGGTTCTCCAAGTTTGACAGTCACAGGATCGACTGTGGCCAACTTTACAGGACAGGCATATCAAGATGCTTCAGATCCAGTTGAAATAGATCCAGGTACTAACCATGAAAGTACGTCTGGAAACATTATCAGTAACTTAGGTTTCACTTATGCAAATATAGACGGTGCGTCAACAATGTTAAGCAGTGGTATACCTGTAAAAAATACTGGAGTAGGCAGTGCATACACATTAGGAGCACTCACAGTACCTCTAGTAAACACACAAAGACGTTCAATTCAAAGTATTAAGATGAGAGCAAAGAACTGCAACGGTACAAGTGGTTATTCAGAAAATGCCACAAAAGTGCAGATGTATTCAAATTCTTTATTAACAATGGACAACGAACAGGGAGGTATTACAGTTTCTGATTCATTAGGAGCAACTTTCGATGATGATGCAAAACGTATATTTGACTTTGCAGGTGACACAACAGACACTCCATCCTATAATGGATCAACAAATTTCTATACAAACAATTTGTTTACAGGTGCTAAAACAGTTGAAGGAACAAGAGAAGCCATTGCAAGATTTGGAACTATAAAACATTTCACAACAGATTTAAGCAGTGGTTATCTACCAGTAGGTCCTGATCTAAACACAGGCAGATCGGGTGCTCAGTATTACACTTTTGCATTTAGAAGATCAACTGTATCTCAATTTTCAATAACGCTTTCTGGTAAGGTATCAGGTGCCTTTATTGCTTTACCTGGATCAGGAACAGACACATCATCAGGAGCAAACGGTTGGTTAGATCTATCAACTCAATATAACGGTGCGGGTCAACCAGGTTCAGGAACTGGAGGAAATGGTTCAGATGGTGTTGCTAAAACAGGTGGAGATAGAATAATTGATAACACAACCTATTCTTCCCAAAAATTTGATGTCACTTTAGGTACAGAGAGTATGTCTAATTCTACAGGAAACGTTTGTCTTGTTAGATTTAAAATAGAATCAGGAGATAGTATAACAGCACTATCAATAGGAACAGTATAATGGCTATAACAGACGCAAAGAAAATTGATTATCTCTGGAAAAAAGTTGGTTACGGTGCAACCAAAACAGATACTAACGCGGCCAAGGCGGCACCCAACGAAGCCATTGCATCTCCATTATTATTAAGAGGTGATAAAACTTGGAACCAAGCAAGTTCAATTCCTGCAACACAACCAGGAGCAAGTTCGGGTGTAGTTACAGTTTATCCTGCTTCGGCACCAACTGAAACTACTGCTGATGCAACAGCAACAGCAAACAGAACCTGGAAGACAGGATTAACAGATTACATACCACCAGAGTTTGGTGCAACATACGGAGTAAAAGTTTATATTCACACATCGGGTGATGCCGGCAATGCCGCTTCGTCAGGTACAAGAGTGTTTCCTGGAGGTTCTGGAAACAACGATGAATTTTTCTTTGATTACCAATCTGGTGTCTTACATTTCATAGGAACTAACTTACCTAATGGCGTAAACTTTTCAGGTAAGTCTGTTTATATTTGTGGTGCAAGATATACAGGACAAATAGGATTACAAAATCTTTCAACTGGTGGATCTATAGGTGACTTAACAATCACTGGGTCAACAATTTCTGCCCCATCAAATGCAGATATAACTTTTGACAATGCTGGTACAGGTGGATATGTATTTGAAGGTACATCTTCAATAACAATTCCAAAAGGTACAACTGCACAAAGACCATCAGCGGCAGAAGGTGTGATGAGATTCAACACTACAACAGGTAAATTTGAAGTTTCGGAAGATGGATCAACATTTACTGAACTAAGAACTGAACATACTTCTCAGGAAGTTTCAAAAGATGTTTTTACAGGTGATGGTTCATCTACTGTGTTTACATCACCACACGTTGCTACACAACCTGAAAACTTAATTGTTTACATCGATGGAGTCATGCAGGAACCTTCTGAGAGTTATACCACGGACGGATCAACATCGTCAATTACAATAAGTGAACCTCCACACATGGGAGCAAGAATTGTGATCATGTCTGGCTTCTCTGAAGCACAAACTTAAACTACTGAAAATCCTGTAGGTTGATAAACTAAATCAAAACTTTTAAATTCTCCATTTAAAGAATTAATTGTTCCAATTTTTGGATGTATTTCCCATTCGAACTCTGGTTGTCTTATAATAAATTCATAGAGATCCTGTCCCGAAGAAAATTGTATTTTTACTCCAGCAACACTATGTTTATAATCAACTTTGTAAGGTTTTTTTAAAATTAATTTTGTTACATTTTCAACTTTTTGCATAAAATGATTCATTTCTTGCATGATGTCTGGTCTCTCTTGTAATGTTTCTACGGATCTGTTACGAGCAAGTTGTGGCCACTGTAACGTAACTGTATATTTGTAAAAAATTTCTTTATTTTTTTTGTTTTGCATATGCAGTATATTCCTTATAATCCAACACATTTAAATTTTTTATTGAATCAAACAATTTTATCTTGTTGACATTTGGCTTTCTAACATAATAGAATTTTATGATTGGATTGTTTTCAGCAACTTTCATGAATAAATCTCTTTCTTTCAAATTTTGTATATCGTATCCAAAACAATACACAGCAGAATACTCGCACCAACAAGCAAGTAATAAAGAAAGCAGTTGAGAAGAACAATTATCTACGTCTATATCTATAGTTGCATTGTCAGAAAAACTAGGCACATATTCAATATTATCAAAAAACATATACTTCTTGTACAATGCTAGGGAGGTAACTATTGGTATGTTCCTCAAATTAGGGGAATTTAACATATTTTGCAGTTCTAACTCATTATTTGTTACTGCGTATCTGGAACCAGGTGATTTATTGGTCAAACCAGACACTATTAACTCTCCGTGTTTAAGACAGTTTCTAGTGTCATAGTCCACCGTTAAATTTCCAGTTATAGATATATGCGTATATTTCATGCCTTAATGGTATTTAAGCATACAAATTTGGGTGGTTACAATAAATATGTTACATATTATATAATATAACTTTCGAAAGTTTAAGGAGAAAATAACATGGCAATAGGACGTATATCAGGACAGATGTTAAAAGCCAATCTCGAGAGATCGGGAACGGATTTAGCGTTTGAAACAAATCTATTAGCCTTAGACGTGACAAACTCTAGAGTGGGTGTTGGGACAGCGAGTCCAGCCACTACATTCCACGTTTCGGCTACAGATGCAATAAGACTTCCATCAGGAACGACTGCACAAAGACCTGGTTCACCATCAAACGGTGATATCAGATACAACTCCACTACTTCTCAAATCGAAGGATTCAGCAATGGTCAATTTAGATCAATGGTTGGATCTGGTATCAGCAACGTTGTTGAAGATACTACGCCTCAACTAGGTGGAGATTTAGATATTAATGGAAATGCAATAGTTTCAACATCAGATGGAAACATAGCAATTACACCAAATGGAACTGGCGAAGTTGACATATCAAAAGTTGACATTGACAGCGGTGCTATCGACGGAACAGCAATTGGAGCCAACAGTGCTTCAACTGGTGCTTTTACAACATTATCAGCAACAGGTAACGTTGTTCTTGGAGATGCAACAGGTGATTCAGTAACAATTACAGGTAACTCAATTGTATTATCAAATACACCAACAGTTACAGGTACCTTTGCAGACTTAGGTACTGTAACAACAGTTGACATCAATGGTGGTTCAGTTGACGGTGCAGTAATTGGTGCTAACTCAGCCGCGGCAGGTACATTTACAAACTTAACAGCAAGTGGTACAACTATTTCAATCACAGATTCAAATGGATCTGGAACGATTGATGGTGTTAACATTGGTTCATCAACAGCAGGATCTGGAGCATTCACAACATTAGAAACTTCAGGTGCATTGACAGTTGGTGGTAACTTAACAGTTAACGGTACAACTACAACAATCGATTCAGCAACATTAACAGTTGAAGATCCGATGATTCAATTAGCGAAGAATAACTCAGGTGGAGCGGCGAATGCCTTTGACCAAGGTTTATTCTTTAACAGAGGATCATTATCAAATGTTGTCTTCCTATGGGACGAATCCGCAGACGAATTTGTTGCGGCAGTTTCGGCTTCAGAGGATGGAACAACAGCAGGTAACGTAACACTAGACAGTTATGCAGGACTACACGTTGGTGTACATAAAGCATCAGAAGTACAAACTGGTACTATTAAAGCGGCTGACGGTACAGCAAGTTCAACAATAGCAAACTCAACAGGTGTACACACAATCGCTAGTTCAGTATTAACAACTACTGACATTAACGGTGGTACAATTGATGGAGCAACTATTGGTGGATCATCTGCAGGAGCAGGTACGTTTACAACTTTAGCATCAACAGGTAATACTACAATTGGTGATGCAAGTGGTGATACAACTACTTTCAACTCTGCAAGTTGGACACTAGCAAACGCAACTACAATATCAGGTACGTTTGCAGATCTTGGAACTGTAACAACAGCGGACATTAACGGTGGTACAATAGACGGTACAGCAATTGGTGGTTCATCAGCAAGTACTGGTGCATTCACAACAGTTGATGCATCTCAAGGTATTGACATTCCGGCTGACTCTCAATCATTGAGAATTGGTGCAGGTAATGACTTTACAGTACAGCACGATGGATCAAACACAGCGATTGCAAACGCAACTGGTAACTTAACAATTACTACTGCGGCAAGTTCAAGTGTTGTTATTAACGAAGACTCAGCAGATGTAGACTTCAGAGTAGAATCAAACGGTAATACTCATGGTTTATTTGTAGACGCTGGTAACGACAGAGTGGGTGTAATGACATCTTCTCCAGGTTATGCTTTAGACGTATCAGGATCAACTGATGCACTTAAATTACCTACAGGTAATACAGCACAAAGACCAACTGCAACAGCGGGTATCATCAGATACAACTCTCAAACTTCTAAGTATGAGGCTTGTAACGATGGATCTACTTACGTTGAATTAGCGATAGCAGGTGATGTACCTTCTATTTCTAAAGTGAGTGCAACTGGAGATGGATCATCTACAGTATTTGGTTCATTCTTTGGATCAGCACCAGAAACAGTAAACAACGTTTTAGTGTTTATTGACAACGTTATGCAGGAACCGACTGAGAACTACACAGTATCAGGAACTACAATTACATTTACTTCTGCTCCACACAGTGGTGCAAGAATATTTGCTTTGACTGGTTTTGATAATACTGCGTTAGCATCAAGCGGTGTTGCAAGAACACAAACTTCATCAGTATCATTTGAATCAACTGCTACTACGATCATGAGTTTCAACCAAGCATCGTACAGATCAGCAGAATTATTGATTACAATAACTGACGCGGCAAACACTGAGTACTCAGTACAAAAAGCAGTTGTTATCCATAACGGATCAACAGCATTTGGATCAGTGTATGCTGTAACAAATACTGGATCTACTGATTTAGCAACTATCACATTCAACCATGATGGTTCTAACACAATAGAAGTTAAAGCGACTAGTACAGGTGGCGCACAAACGGCACTAGTACAGTACTCTTTACAAGCAGTATAATAACTAAACAAGATTAGAAAAGGGCGGCTTTATGTCGCCCTTTTTTTGTGACTTTTTAATAGTACAATACAAAATCACTTAAAAATTGGTAAATATTACTGTTAAACATTTCGTTTGACAGTTTAACAACAATGATGTTGTTAAATTTAAATTAATCAATCATGTGGGAGACATGGAACCATGACAGCAAGAAACTTTAGAGTACATAACGGTCTTGATTGCGGTGACGTATCTATAAATGCATCTTCAGGTGCATTAACAGGTGTCTCTGCTTTGACGCTAGATAACACATCGGCGCCAGATGCAGACGCAAAATTGGCCAACAAAAAGTATGTTGATGATCAGTTAACTGCTAAAACTAGCCTAGTATCTGGATCAAACAACGTAACAGTTTCAGGTTCATCAGTATCATTAGATATCGGTGGAACTGATCAACTTATCGCGACTGCAGGACTAGTAAGAATTACTGGTAACTTAACAGTTGACGGTACAAGAACTGAACTTAACACTGCAACACTATCAGTTGAAGACAACATGATAGAAGTTAACAGAAACGTATCAGCGGCTTCTGGTATGCCAAACTTCTCTGGTTTAAAAGCCAACAGAGGTGCAACATCATCAGCAACTGAAGAAGATCTTTTCTGGGTTTGGGATGAAACATTCGCAGATGACGGAACAACTGTACACGGTAACGCAGGTGGTGCCTGGACAGCATACAGATCTGATGACGACTTATCTAACAAAGATTTAGTTGACATTAGAGCAAATGTTGTACACGCAAGAGCAACGTCGGCGGCATACGCGGACGTGGCGGAGCGTTTCGAAGCAGACGCTCCTATGTCAGAAGGTGCAGTAGTAACACTAGGTGGATCAGCAGAAATTACTGAGTCAGTTGGTGAATTAAACAACGAAGTATTTGGTGTTGTTTCTACTCAACCAGCATTCATGATGAATGCAGAAGCAGGTAACAGCGAATCTCATCCTTTTATAGCAATGACAGGTAGAACTCCAGTGAGAGTTACAGGTGCAGTTGCAAAAGGACAAAGATTAGTAAGTTCATCTGTAAAAGGTACTGCAAGAGCAGTAACAGAAGGTGAAACTATCACTCCATTCCACGTAATCGGTAGAGCACTTGAGGCTAAAACTGATGCAGGAATTGGTTTAGTTAACGCAGTAGTTAGAACAAACAACTAATTTAAAGCATTAAACTAATATTTTAAAGGGCGGGTTTTTACTCGCCCTTTTTTTTTAGGCGTATAAATACTATTACTGCTGTCGGTCGGCAACGATAAAGAGACCGTGTATGGCGTTTGCTGTACTAACATAATTATAGAGAGGAGCCAACATATGGCCATTGGTCGTATATCTGGGTCGGTCCTAAAGTCTAACTTGACTAGAAGTGGAGTCGACCTTGCGTTTGAAACAAACCTATTATACCTTGATGTAACTAACTCACGAGTAGGTATTGGCACCTCGGAACCAGCAACAACATTTCACGTAAACGGAACAATTAGAGGATCAAGCATTAATGTTAATAATGCTTACACTCTTCCTACATCTGATGGTACAGCAGGACAGCAACTCACAACCGACGGAGCCGGAACTGTTACATGGGCAGACAAAGATGGATCATCAAATATTTCTTTTTCAGGTACAACAATGGCATCAGATGGAGCACTCACTCTAGATGCAACAACAGACATTACACTAGACGCCGGTGGTGCAGATATATTATTAAAAGATGATGGTACAGCATTTGGTGGTTTCTCAAACTCAAGCACAGACCTTGTAATCAAAGCAGGTACCACACCAACAACAGTTTTAACATTATCAAGCAGTGGTAATGCAGAGTTTGAAAATATCTCTATTGCAGATAACACGATTACAACCACAGCATCAAACTCAAACTTAGAATTAAACACAGCAGGTTCTGGTGTTGTCACACTTAATGGTTCAGATGCAATATACGGAAAAAGAGAAGGAACAAATTTCACTGGTTCATTATTAATTGGTCATTCTGATTCGGGTACTTTATCAACTGCAATTAGGAACACAGGTGTTGGTATAGTGGCTCTAGATGCTTTAACTAGTGGTGATAATAATACAGCAGTTGGATATAATGCTGGAACCACAATAACATCGGGTTCTAGTAACACTGCTATTGGAAGCACAG
>MDTD01146422.1_pt1 | contig 14771 bp, 13 predicted proteins | sample 811221 | NCBI WGS metagenome assembly MDTD01 (sample SAMN05326646, study PRJNA326480) | marine metagenome | isolation source: seawater | place: Pacific Ocean: South West | collected 2011
AGAAAATTTGATAAAGATTTTTTTGATGGTGAAAGAAGGTTTGGATATGGAGGATATACTTATAATAACAAATATTGGACAACGGTAGTTAAAGATTTTTTTAAATATTATAAATTGAAAGAAGATGCAAAAATTTTAGATGTAGGGTGCGGGAAAGGATTTATGTTGTATGATTTTAAAGTTAATTATCCTAAACTTAATTTAAAAGGTATTGATATTTCTAAGTATGCAATTTCAAATGCTATCGATAAAATTAAAGAAAATTTGTTAGTTGCAAGTTGTGCTGAAATTCCTTTTCCTGATAATTATTTTGATTTAGTAATTTCAATAAACACTATTCATAATTTAAATATAGAAGGTTGTGCTAAATCGCTAAAAGAAATTTGTAGAGTTTCTAACAAGTATAAATTTATTGTTGTTGATGCTTACTCAAACAAAAATGAAAAAAAACGAATGTTTAGTTGGAACCTTACAGCAAAAACAATTATGCACAAAACAGAATGGGTAGAGTTTTTTAAAAAAAATAATTATGACGGTGATTACTACTGGTTTACACCATGATAAATAAACAAGAAATAAAAAAAATTTATTTATCCTCTTTTAGAATTAGATTAATAGAGGAAGCTTTAGCAAAAGAATATTATAAACAGGAAATTAGAACTCCAATTCACTTGTCGATTGGTCAAGAATTAGTTGCATCTGGTATTTGTAATATTTTATCTAAAGATGATTACGTGATAAGTCATCATAGATCTCATGCTCACTATTTTGCAAGAGGAGGCTCACTGAATAAATTTTTTGCTGAACTTTACGGTAAAAGTAATGGATGTAGTAAGGGAAATGGTGGTTCTATGCATTTAATTGATTTAAGTAAAAATTTTTTAGGGGCAACAGCGATAGTTGGAAATTCTATTCCAGTAGGAGTTGGTTATGCATATTCATTAAAATTAAATAAAAAAAAAAGTCGAGTTTGTATATTTATAGGGGATGGAAGTACAGAGGAGGGTGTTTTTTATGAAAGCATGAATTTTGTAGCTTTAAAAAAACTTCCAGTAATTGTTTTCTGTGAAAATAATCAATATTCAGTTTTTACTCATATTAACAAAAGAAGACCAAAGAAAACAAAAATTAATAAAATTGCAAATTCATTAGGTTTAAAATCATTTTTTATAGATAGCTCCGAACCCTTAAAATATCTATCTCAATTAAAAAAAATTTTGCAAAAAAATAAAAATCAACCAATATTTATTGAAGTTATGACATATAGATTTAATGAACATACTGGTCCAAAAAAGGCAACAAATTATGATTATTCAGATTTAAGACAATTAAATTATTGGAAAAAAAATGATCCCATAGACAAATTAAAAAGCTATTTAATAAAACAAAAAATAATAACTAATGAAATCTTAGAAAATTACATTAATAAAATTAACAGAGAAATTAAAAGTTCAATTAAGTTTGCTAAATTAAGCAAGCCACCTAGCTACAAAAATTTTATTAAAGAATACAAGAATTAAATGAAAAATAATTATGTAAGATTCGATGAGGCAATTAATAAAACATTGCATTCTGAAATGTTAAGAAATAAAAAAACAATTTATTTTGGCTTAGGTGCGGATGACGCATCAAGAATTTTTAATACAACAACTGGATTGAGAGAAAAATATGGAAATGAAAGAGTTTTTGATACTCCAATTTCTGAAAATTCTATGACTGGTGTGGCAGTTGGGATGTGCTTAAACGGATTTTCTACAATCATGTCCCATCAAAGAATGGATTTTTTTTTATTAGCAATGGATCAAATGGTTAATTCTGCTGCAAAATGGAATTTTATGTTCGGTAATCAAAATAAAATTAATATGACAATCAGACTTATAGTAGGAAGAGGATGGGGCCAAGGACCAACTCATTCACAGAATTTACAAAGTTGGTTTGCACATATACCTAATTTAAAAATTGTAAGCCCGTCTTTTCCCTCAACAGCTGCAGCATTACTATCTCAATCAATAAGAGATCCATCTCCAACTTTATTTATTGAGAATCGATGGTGTCATCAATTAAAAGAGGACATTGAATCTCATCACGAAAATAATAAAAAAATTAAAATTGGAAAAGCTAACTTATTAAATAAGGGTAAAGATTTGACAATAGTGACAATTTCTTACTCAACAATAGAGCTTCTAAAATGCTATGATATTCTTAAAAAAAATAAAATTAATTTTGATCATTTAGATTTATTGTCTATTAAACCTTTAGATATTAATGGAATTATAAAATCTGTAAAAAAAACAGGAAAACTTTTAATACTAGATAACTCTAGTCATGAAATTTGCTCAATAGGTTCTGAAATTCTATCAAAAATTATACAAAAAAATAAATCAATATTTAAATCAGAGCCTAAATTACTTTTTTTACCTGATGTACATCAGCCCACCTCTTTTTATTTAACAAAAGATTTTTTTATATCAAAAAAAGTATTAGTTTCATCAATCTTTAATTTAGTTGGAAAGAAATTTAATATCAACGAAATTAAAGAAAATAAGTTTCATGATATTATTGAAGATCAGAAAATTTTTAAATTTAAAACTCATTGAAAAATATTTTTTTTAAAATTTTTAAACCGATTAATCCCATAGATTTTGATGGGAGAAAAATACATAAACATAATTTATTAAATAAAATTATTTATACAATTAGAGATACCAATTCCGAGAAAATTTATAATGGATGGTTACTAGCAAGATTAATGATCATACTAAAAGAGTTTATTATTGTTATTTTAATGTTTCTATATTCACCTTTAATATTTATATGCTATTTCACTAAATATAGATTTTTGCATATTAATTCATGGCAGATTGGCGCTTATGTCCAAACTTTAGATACTATAATTAAATCTAATCTTTTAAGAAAAAAAAAATATAAAATAATTTATACTTATCCAAAATTTCTTAAATGTAATTTATTTTTATCTAACTTTTATAAACAACATTTAATAATTATAGAAAACTTTTTATTATATATTTTGTTTTACCCTTTAAACATATCAAGGTTTACATCAATAAATAACTGGAAATATGAGACGATAAATCCTAACTCAGAATTTAATCAAATACATTCTAATTACTATGAAAAATATAATAATTTTATTTTAGCTGATGATAAAAATTTTTTTTCTGAAAAAATTTTCTTAGATTTGTGTGATAAATTAAAAATAGATAAAGAAAAAAAAATTATATCTATTCATCAAAAAGACGATAAATTTTATTACGGATCCTTATCTAGAGCATCAAAAATTGAAAATTTGAAAAAAACAATTAATTATTTATTAGATAATAACTATTTTGTTATTAGATTTATTTCTAAAGTATCTGAAAAAATGGAATTTAATAATAAATCTTACTTAGAATTATTAATCTCAAATGAAAAAGATAAAATTAATCAATATTTTATTTTAAAAAAATCAAAACTAGTAATCTGTCATCAAGGAGGTATTCATAGTTATAATCAAATTTTAGATGTACCATTTTTACAAATTAATTCTGTTCCAATAAATATAAATCCAACAATAAAAGAAAAAGATATGGTCATTTTAAAAAAAATTTATTCGAAAAAAAATAATAGAAAATTGAACATTAAAGATATATTAGAAAATAATTTACATCTATATACTGATAATAGAACTTTAAAAGAAAAGGAAGTTGAGTTAATAGACAACGATGAAGAAGAAATATTTGATGCAATGATTGACATACTTTATAAAAAAGAAAATAATTTAGGTGAAAAGTTTAAATCTCATTTTCCTGATAATATTTCATTTAAACATTCTAGATCAAAACTGAGTCCATCCTTTTTAGAAAAAAATAAATATTTAATAAGCTGATGAAAAAAAAAAAATTAAAAACTTACGATAATAGGGTTGTTATTAAACCTTGGGGTGAGGAATATAATATTTTTAGAAATAAAAAAAAAATTGCTATTACTTATCTAAAAATGAATAAAGGTTATTCCACCTCCCTTCATTGTCATCCATCCAAAAAAACAGGCTTTTTAATTCTTAAAGGTACTGCTGAAGTCCAGATTGGAATATATAAAAAAAATATAAAAAAATACCCACCTATGTCAATTCTAGTTTTAAGGCCTGGTTTATTTCACAGAATTAAAGCTAGCAAAAAATCGAATTTATATGCCTTAGAAATTGAAAATCCCTATCTTAAAAATGATCTAATAAGAATGAAAGATAACTATGGAAGAAGTAAAAAAGAATATGAAAGTTTAAAAAATACAAGACCATTAAGTAAAAAAGATATAATATTTAAAATTCCTAAAAAAGATAAAATTAATAGATACACACTTAACGATATCAAAATAAATATTTCATATTTTAAAACATTTAAAAAGCTCAAATCTTATGATGATAAAAGTATCTCAATAATACTAGATGGAAAAATTGTATCAGAGAAAAAAAGGATAGTAATCACGACAGGTGAGATTGTAAAGTCATTTACGTTAAAACAACTTTCAAATTTTTTCAAAGTTGATAAAAAGATATTATTATTAAAGGCCCAAAAAAAATAAAGTTGAAAAATATTTAAATGAAAGTATATCAACAAAGTAATGAAAGCTTTAATTGTAACTAGTCAGTTAGTACAAGATCATGAATTTATTTATCCTTTTTACAGGTTGAAAGAAGAAGGAATAACAGTTGATGTATATAATCAGTCCAATGAAATAGTAAAAGGTTTCTTTGGAACTAAAGTTCCACCTCAAAAAGATGATAATATTGTTTCCTTAGAGGATATAAAAGTTGACGCGTATGATTTATTAGTATTGCCTGGAGGAGTTAAATCCATGGAATTGCTCAGGTTAGATTCAAAAGCTGTTGAGATAGTTAAAATATTTAATCAAAAAAAAAAAATTAATAGCAGCAATATGTAGTGGAACTATGATGTTAATTTCTGCAGACATTATTAAAAATAAAAAAATTACTGGCTACTATGCTTGGAAGCAAGATATAGTTAATGCTGGTGGAACATTTGTTGACTCACCAAGTGTTGAGGATGGCAATTTAATTACATCTCCGCACTATAAGTATAATGGTGAGTGGATGAAACTAGTTATTTCAAGATTAAAAAAGTAAATTATTTTGCTTTTATCATTTTAAGCGTATTTATTCTAAAATAACTGCTTCTTTTTTTAATTTTTTTTTGTAAAAAATTATCTTTTATTTCAATTATTGCATCTTCAATTTTTTTTTGCGGCACAAATCCTTCCTTAATAATTCGATCAGAATTTTGTCTATATGACCTTGGATCGTTACCTTTCTTAATTAATATTCTAGAACCTGTATTTATTTTTTTTTGGATTCTTTTTGCCATATTTAGAATACTTAAATTTTCAAATCCTAAATTGAATATAATTTTCTTTGTTACTCTATTTTTTTTAAATTTTCTTTTTAAGGAAAATTTATAAGCATTGATCATGTCATGCATTGTTAAATTAGGACGAATTTGTTTACCGCCAAATACAGTAATTAAGTTATTTTGTAGTGCACCAAATGTTAAAGCATTTATAGCTACATCAAGTCTCATAGCAGGGGAATAGCCACAGACAGTAGCAGGTCTAAGAATTGTTAAATCAATTTTTTTTTTATAACTTAAAAGAACTCTCTCTCCAATCATCTTAGATTTATTGTATTCAGAAATTGGTTTTAAACTTAAATCCTCGGTAACTTTTTTCTCTTTTTTAATTCCATAAACACTGCCAGAGGATGCAAAAATAAATTTTTTAACTTTCTGATTAATAGCTAAAGTTATTAATTTATATGTTGCTAATACATTTACATCCCAAGTTAATTTTGCATTAAGTTCAGCAGCAGGATCATTTGCAATAGATGCTAGGTGCATAATACAGTCAATATTTTTTATATCTCTATCTGATACCATTCTAATATCTTTTTTTAGTATTTTTAGATTTTTGTGTCTTTTTAGGTAATTTCCGAACCAAAAAGTGTCTAGGACAGTAACATTATATCCATCCAGCAATAATTCTTTTGTAAGATTGCTTCCAACATAACCTCCACCACCTGTAATTAAAATATTTTTCATTTCGAGATTTTACTAAAGAAATTTTTTATTTTTTTAATCACAAAGTTGATTTCTACTTTGGTAATCTGAGAATTAATTGGTAAACTTAAAATTTCTTTACTATATTTTTCTGTTAATGGTAAAGATATTGAGCCAAATTGTTTTTTAAAGGCTATTTGTTTGTGAATTGGAATGGGATAGTGAATCGCTGTATCTATTCCGTTATTTTTTAGGTATTTTTGAAGTTCATTTCTATACTTTGTTCTAATAATATATTGATGAAATGATGGGTTTGAATTTTTTATATTATAAATGGGTGTTTTTACAATATCTCTAAGATGTCTTGTATAATATTTTGCAATATTTAATTGTTTCTTATTCCAAAAATTAATTTTTTTTAACATTATATTTCCAAATCCAGCTTGTAAGTTGTCTAGACGCGAATTGGTTCCCCAGATTAGAGATTCATCTCTATTTTTTAATCCGTGATTTCTCATTAAAAGAATTTTTTCATATAATTTAGTATTATTTGTAACAATAAGACCTCCATCACCTAAAATATGAAAACTCTTTCTTGGATGGAGGCTAAATATCCCAACATCTCCTATAGTTCCAATAAATTTATTTTTATATTTTGTTCCAAATGCATGTGCAGCATCTTCAATCAAATGAATTTTATTTTTTTTACAAATTTTTTTGATTGTTTCTAGATCTGCAGGAATACCAGACAAATGAACTGGCATTATTGCTTTTGTTTTTTTATTTATTAGACTCTCTATTTTTTTACAATCAATATTTAAATCTTCACCAACATCTGCCAATCTAGGTTTCATTCCTGCATATGCGATTGCACCACATGTTGCAATGAAGGAATTAGATACTGTAATAACTTCATCATTTTGATGATATCCAAGTGCCTTTAGAGTCATCACTGTGCCTTCAGTCCAATTTCCAACACCCAAAACATGTTTGACTTTTAAATATTTTTTTACATTTTCTTCAAACGTTTTAAGCTCTGCTCCTAATACATACTGACCTTCTGAGCATATTTTGTTAAATTTATAATTTAATTCTTTTTTTACAATTTTAAATTCTTTAGGAAAATTCGTAAAATTAACTCTCATTCTTTATAGTCTATAGAATTGTTTAATTTTATTTATAATAAAGTTTAGGTCTTTTTTCTTTAAAAACTCGTGTACAGGAATTGAGATTACTTTTTCAGTTAATTTTTCTGCGTTCAAAAACTGACCTTTCTTATATTTATAAATTTTTGCAGCATCGTGTAAATGTAAAGGTTTTGGATAGTGTATTTTACTATCAATTTTATTTTTTCTTAAAAATTTATTTAACATGTCTCTTTTTTCACAAAAAAATTGATATAGATGATAAACAGATTTATAGCCTTTCCTCTCATTGATTATTTGAATTTCTTTAATATTTTTTAAGCATTTGTTGAAATAATTGGCATTTTTTATTCTCATATTTGTTATATGATTTATTTTTTTTATCATTTCTAAGGCAACTGCTGCTTGTATTGTGTCTAATCTCGAGTTGTAACCGTATATCTTGCAGTTATCTCTACTTACTAGACCATGATTTCTCATTAGTTTCAGTTTTTCATAAATCCTTTTGTTGTTTGTAGTAATAATTCCTCCGTCACCCCATACATTTAAATTTTTAAGTGGATGCATACTAAAACAACCAGTTATGCCAAAATTACCAGCGAATTTTTTTTTATTATCATAAGCTAAAATTGCATGACAGGCATCTTCCACAATATGCAATTTGTATTTTTTAGCTATCTTAACTATTTTTTCCATATTACATATTCTTCCCGACCAATGAACTGGAACAATTGCTTTTGTTTTTTTTGTAATTTTTTTTTCAATTTTATTTTCATCAATATTTAGGTCATTCTTTACATCAACAAATATTGGTTTTGCGCCTGTTGTAGCTATTGCTCCAGCAGTTGCGTAAAATGAATAAGTTGGCGTTATTACCTCATCACCTTTTTCAATTCCTATAGCTTTTAAGGAGAGAAATATTGCGTCTGTTCCTGATCCAACACCTATAGCATATTTTACCTTTTGATATTTACAAAATTCTTTTTCAAACATTTCAACATATCTTCCTAAAGTGAAATCATTAAAATCCACAGTGTTTTTGATGGAATTAAAAATTTTTTTAGAATCTTTAAATTGTTCAGACAAATAATTGTGTTTAAAATTCATTTTTTTATCTGAAATATATTGCTTTATTAAAAAGTTTTTTTTCATTTTTTAATTATAAATTTTGTGTCTAATTTTTTAAATTTTTTATTATGTTTCATATACCATTTGATAACATTGTCGATACCTTTGTCTAATTCGAACTTGTTGTTCCAATTTAGTTTTTTTTTTGTATCTCTGTCATATATTTTATAATCTTTGTCTTTACCCGGTCTATCAGTAACATTTACAATAAATTTATCTGGGTTTAGGCCAAACTTTTTATAAATTTTTGTTACAAGTTTTTTAATTGATAGATATTCTGAAGAAGAAAATTGATAAAAAGCACCAATCTTACCTTTGGTAATCATTTTATAAATTCCCTCACAAAAATCTTCAGAATATATAAATGATCTCCTAGAACTTCCCCCTCCGTGCAAATAGAATTTTTCATTTGAGAAAGCTTTATGTATTGCAAGAGGAATTACTCTATATAGTCTTTGATATGGCCCATAAAAATTTGCAAATCTAGAAATAATAACTGGAAAATTAAATTGTTTATTTAGTAATCTTAAATAATTTTCAACAGTTGAGTGCGATAGTGCATATGGTGTTGATGGATTATATTTGATTGAATTTGGTTCTTTAACTGTAGTTGACCCAAAAACCTCAGGCGTAGAAATCTTTATATATTTTTTTAAAAACTTTGTTTTCCTTAATACTTCGTATAATTTTATTTTACTTATTAAATTTGAATTAAAAGTTAAATCTGGATACATCCAGCTTTCAGCTACCATACCCTGACCTAAAAAATCAATTATAATCTCTGGTTGTAATTTAAAAATTAATTTTTCTAATTTTTTAAAATCTTTATTTATATTGAGCTTATAAAATTTAAAGTGCTTATTTAAGTTTGAATCGGAAAAAACATTAAATCTTTTTGGATACAATTTTGATTGTGAGATTCCATATATCTTGAATTTTTTTTTAATTAAGAAATTTACAATGTGACTTCCAGAAAAACTATTGCTTCCTAAAATTAAAATTTTTTTCATTATTTTTTATATTTTATAAAGGAGAACATTTTGATTATAAACTCCCCATAATTTTTTAAAATGTTTAGTTTCGGATTTTATTTTTTTATTTAGTATAAATTGTTTTAATAATTTTCCAAACTCATTTAAAGCTAATGATATTTTGTTATTTTTTTTTAACTTACTTAATTTAAAATTTATTTTTTTAATTTCTCTCTCTATTTGTTTAATAATTTTTTTATTTATTTTTTCACCAGTTTTTAAATTGAATATTAAATTACTAATATTTCTTATATTTATATCTATATTAATATCGTTTTCAAATTTTGTCTCAAAATCAAGAAAGTTTAACTTTTCTTTTTTATAAAAATCTAAATACATATTATTAATATTTTTTAAATCAAAATTTTTATACCAATTGAAATTTTTAAAGAATGATGGAGAAACATTTTGAATAATAGCTCTATTCTTAATAAATTTTATTAGTTTAGGATAATTTATGTATTCCTTTTTCTTTATCCAATTATGATTAAGAATATTATCTAACACCCATTTTTTTTCATTTCTTGTATTTTTTGATAAATAACTTAAATGAGGTTTAAAAACTTTAGATAAAAAAATTAATTTATCATTAAAATTTTTAAATTCTGATTGTTCAATTAATATAAGTGAAAAAACATATCTAAGTTTAGTAGAAAAAATTCCAAAATTATCACCGATTGTTAAAATTATGTTACCTTTTTTGGAGGTTAGATTTATCAATTTGTAAATTATTTTTTTTTCATTTGAAAAATTATCCAGCGCATTTTCTATTATTACATAATCAAATTTTTCAGAAGAAGTAAAATTTTTAATGTTTTTATTTACTATTTTAATTTTTTTGAATTTTGACAAATTTTTTCTAGATGTCTTTATAGATTCAGGATTATTATCAACTAATTTAATTCGTTTTACCTTAAAAAACTTATTTAAAAAGTAAGCATTATAACCCGTTCCTGAGCATAATTCTAAAATAGATTTTTTATAAAAATTTTGTTTTGTTATACCTAGATTGAAGTAAAAGTTTTCTCTTTGTTTAAATAAAACTCTAATATTTAAATCACCCAGATTTAGGGTAGGTATTGATTTAATATTTTTATAATATTTTAAATGATCACTCATTTTTTAATTAAATAAAATTTAAAAATAGAAAAATATTTTTAAGCTTTATATAGATCTTTTAAAATTTATATACTATAGGTTGACTTTTAAAATGAATAATTCAGACTTTATAGCAAAATATCTTACAGAAAAAGGATATGATACAGCATTTGGTGTTACTGGTGGTGGTGCCATGTTTCTTAATGAAGCATTTAGAAAACAAAAAAAATTAAAATTTGTATTTACTCACCATGAACAAGCTGCAGCTATGGCAGCTGAAGCATACTGCAGGATAAAAAAAAAATCTGCAATTCTTTCGGTAACATCTGGTCCAGGTGGAACCAATGCAATTACAGGTGTTATAGGCTCATGGGTAGATTCAATTCCTATGTTAATTTTTTCTGGTCAAGTTGAGTCCAAAGATATGATTGGAAAATCACAAACTAGACAGATAGGAATTCAAGAAGCAAATATTTTAGATTTGATAAAATCAATAACAAAGTATGCAATTACATTAAATTCTAAATCAAATATTGAAAATGAGTTAAATAAAGCATTAAAGATATCTGAAAGTGGAAGACCCGGACCTGTTTGGATTGATATTCCCTTAGATGTTCAATCAAAGAAATTTACTAACAAAAAAAAATTAAAAAAAATTAAATCTCAAAAGATAAAACAAAAGAAAATAGGAAATATAAGCAAGATTTACTCTATGGTAGTTAAATCTAAGCGACCTTTGGTATTAATTGGGAATGGGATCCACATATCACACAGTGAAAAAGAATTTTTAAATTTTATAAGAAAAATAAAAATTCCAATATTATCAACGTGGAATGCAAGCGATATTGTGGAGTTTAATAATAAGTTATACTTTGGTAGACCAGGTTTATTTGGAAATAGAGTTGCAAATTTTGCTATTCAATCGTGCGACTTGCTTATTATTTTAGGATCAAGGTTATCTGTTCCGATTACAGGATATCAAATGAAGAACTTTTCACCTTTGTCAAAGAAAATTTATGTGGATATAGATGAACATGAAATTAAAAAAAGAAAACTTAAAACAAAAATAAGTATTAGAAGTGACTTAAAATTTTTTTTGAATCAATTTAATAAGTTTTTAAAAAATAGGAATAAAATTTCAAAACTAGATTGGCAAAAAAAACTTAGTGAAATTAAAAATTATTTTAATGAGAATAATAGTTATGTCAGCCCAAAAAATTATATTAATTCATTTAATTTTATAAAATTGTTATCTGGAAGTTTAAAAGGAAATGAGAATGTTGTAACTGATATGGGAACAAGTTTTACTTGTACCATGCAATCTTTTCAGACAAGGAAAAATCAAAGACTATTTACATCATCAGGCATAGCAGCTATGGGTTTTGGTTTACCAGGTCTTATAGGTACTTATTTTGCAGATAAAAAAAAAACTCCTATTTGTATTACTGGTGATGGAGGAGTTATGTTTAATCTTCAGGAATTGCAGACTATTATAAATTATAAAATACCAGCAAAGATTTTTATTTTAAATAATAACGGTTATCTAACAATGAAGCTTATGCAAGAAAAAAACTTTAAAAAGTTTATTGGTGCTGATTTTAAAAGTGGAATAAAATTTCCAGATTTTATTAAACTTTCAAAAAGTTTAGGTTTTGATACATACAAATTTAATGATGAAAAAAAATTAAATCAAAATTTAAATATAATATTAACCTCGAAAAGACCGACAATATGTGAAATTTTAATGCCGCCGATGCAAGAATTAATACCTAGAGTTCAGACACAAATGAATAAAGATGGTACATTTGAGCCGTCTATGCTTGATAATATGTATCCTTTTATAGGAATAGAAAAAGTAAATAAAATTAGAGAGAATTTAAAAATTACAAAATAATATTAATTAAGATGAAAAAATTTTTAATCACAGGTGCATCATCAGGTTTAGGTTTATACTTATCAAGATATTTTAATAAATTAAATTATGATTTAGTTACTATTGGAAGGAGTTCAAATAAAGTAAAATTGTTGAAAGATTCTTTAAATGAAAAAAATAAAAAAAACTGTTTTAAATATGATTTGTTAAATACAAAAGAATTAAATTTATTTAAAAATAAAATAAAAAAAATGAAATTTGATTCTATAATTCATTGTATGGGTGGAGGTCTTGGGATGCATGACCCATTAATAAATCAAAAAAATCTTATTAAATTATTTAATCTTAATGTTTCTATTGCAGTCGAGATAAATAATGAAGTAATATCTAAAAATTTAAGAAATAAAAAACTAAGAATTATTCATATTGGATCAGTAGCTAGTATAGAAACAGGAGCTTCAGTAGGATATTCTCTAGTTAAGGCAAGCTTGTTATCATACTCTAAAACTTTGGCCAGGTATTTTGTAAAAGATAATATTTATGTTCATTGTATTCTGCCAGGGGCTTTTGAATATGATAGTAATTCTTTTGAAAGACTTAAGAAAAAAAATAAAAAAGTTTATAAAAAATATATAAAATCAAAATTACCTCTACAAAAAATATCGAAACCTGAAGATTTTATAGGTATATTTGAATTACTTACTTCAAATAATGGAGATATATTGAGTGGATCAAGCATAGTAACAGATTTTACTGAGTCAAACTCGTTTAGAATTTAAAATGGAAAAATTTAATCTTAAAGATTTATCTAAACTATCAAAAAAATTAAAAAATAAAGGTATGAAGATTGGGCTATGTCACGGTGTTTTTGATGTAATACATGCAGGTCATATAAGTCATTTTGAAGAAGTAAAAAAAAAATGTGATTTTTTATTTGTTACTGTTACGGAAGATAAATTTGTTCACAAAGGTCCTAATAGGCCAGTAAATAGTCATTACTTTAGAGCAAAAATATTAGAGTCTTTGAAATTGATTGATGCAGTGGGAATTAATTATACACCTGATGCTGTTGATAGTATTAAAAATATAAAACCAAACTTTTACTTTAAAGGCAGAGATTATCAAAATAAAAAAGATTTAACTTCTCGACTTAAAAAAGAAATTCGAGCTCTAAAAAAAAATGGAGGTAAACTTATTTTTACAGAATCTCCTCTCAAAAGTTCTACTGAAATTATTAATAAATCTTATTCATACATATTTAACAGTAAGTTAAATAAATTTTTATCAAAAAAAAATAAATATTCTTTACTTAAAAAATCTATTGATAGTTTAGAGGAAATTAAGAAATTGAAAGTACTAATTATAGGTGATGCTATCATTGATCAATACGATACAGTAAGACCATTAAACAAACCCTTAAAAGAAAATATTTTAGCGACCAGATACATTAAGTCAGATATTTTCTTAGGAGGAGTTTTTGCAGCAGCTACTAATTTATCTCAATTTAATAATAATGTAGAAATATGCACAGTTATTGGAAACGATAAAGATATCAAATCTAAGATTTCAAAATTTTCAAAAAAGATAAAATCAAAAATATTTATTGAAAAAAATAAAGTTACTGTAAGAAAAAGAAGATTAGTAGACGTAGGTTATCAAAAGAAAATTAGTGAATTATACTACATGGACGATAATTTGCTTGGAATTAGCAACTTAAAAAGAATAAAAAAATTTCTTAATAATCATACAAACAAATACGATGTTGTAATTTTAATTGATTATGGTCACGGATTTTTAAATAATGAAATATATAAAATTTTATCTAAAAAATCTAAATATTTGGCAATTAATTGTCAGACTAATAGTGCAAATTTAGGTTTTAATTTAATTACAAAGTATCCAAGATCAGATTTTATTTGTATTGATGAACCGGAATTAAGACTTGCAGCATCAAATAATAATGATCCAATAGAAAAAATCGTTAAAGAACAAATAATAAAAAAAATTAGATGTAAAAATATAACTATTACAAGAGGCCGTAATGGTTCATTCTCTTATACAAAATCTAAAACTTTAGTTACACCGGCTTTGATTTCTGAAAAAGTACTTGATACTATTGGAGCAGGAGATGTTTTTTTAGTCATAAGTTCATTGCTTCATTCAATTAAGGCTGATCAAACGGTTACAAATTTAATTGGAAATATAGCTGGTGCTCTTAAAGTTGATATTCTTGGACACTCAAAATCGATAGATAGAGCAAATTTTTATGCTGTTTTAAATCATTTATTAAAATAAAATGAAAAATAATCTTGCAGCTATTTTAGTTAGACAAAAAAAAAAATTATCAATACTAAATTTAAACTTTCCAGAATTAAAAAAAGGTCATTTATTAATAAAAATTAAGTATTCTGGAATCTGTCATACTCAA
>MDTD01052929.1_pt1 | contig 14769 bp, 11 predicted proteins | sample 811221 | NCBI WGS metagenome assembly MDTD01 (sample SAMN05326646, study PRJNA326480) | marine metagenome | isolation source: seawater | place: Pacific Ocean: South West | collected 2011
AATAAACTTAACCATTCAGAACTGAGTTATTTAAACATCAAAAATAAAGTAAGCACTAGAGCTCAAAATCATTTAAGGTTTTAGAAATGGAATGCAAGAAATGTTTATATAATGACGAACACCCTTTAGGTATAACTTTTAATTCTGATGGTATTTGTTCAGGGTGTCTAATCCATGAAGAAAAAGACTCAATTGATTGGTCAAAAAAATATGAGAAACTTGAAGAATTAGTTAATAACTATAGGCAAGCTGAATATTATGATTGTGTGGTTCCTGTTACCTCATCATCTGACTCTTTTTTTGTACTTCACCATGTAATCAATATTCTTAAGCTTAAACCACTTGTTGTTCATTACAACAAATATTTTAATAATATGTTGTCAATTAGAAACTTAGCAAAGCTTCGTGAGGTCTTTGGTATAGATATAATTATTAAAAATTCTAACCTAAAAATTGTTCAGGATATTACTAGATATTCACTAGAAAGATATGGCAATCCTTATTGGCATGCTCTTGCTGGTAATACTGTTTTTGCAGTTCAGTCAGCAACTAAATTCAATATTCCATTGATAGTCTGGGGAGCTCATCAAGGCATAGAGCAAGTAGGAATGTTTTCCTATGATCAAGGTGTAGAAATGACAAGAAGATATAGAAAAGACCATGATTTATTTGGAAAGGAAGTGGTTAATGAAGATGACACTTTCTCAATTTTAAACGAAAGTATTTTTGGAAATTATGATTATCCAAATGATAATGAGCTTTATGAAAAAAAAATAAGAGGTATTTATCTTAACAATTTCATTAGATGGGATTATAGAAAGCAGGCAGAGCTTGTAGTTGAAAAATATGGCTTTGAAACACTAAAATCAAGCTCGACATTTGATATTTATGAAAATGTTGACTGTTATGTGTACTTAAATATTCATAATAAACTTAAATACCTTAAGCATGGTTACTCCAAAGTAACCGATCAGTTATGCAGAGAAATACGACATAAAAGACTATCAAGAGAGGAAGCAGCTATAATTGAGAAAGCATATATTGGAAAATGGAACGAGTATGAAGATATTTTTTGTGAGTGGCTTGGTATAAAAAAAGAATCTTTGGAATATATTTGTTCCTTGCATGCAAAACATGAAATAAAAGAGGAATCTCTGAGTAAGAGTGAAAAGAAGATTGTTGATAAATTTGAATCAACATATATTAAAAATCCAATAAAAGAGACTGTCAAAGAAGGATATATTTATTTTGGAAAAGGCGTCTAGTGCAAAAAAAAACCATTCTTATATCAGTACCTTATCCTAGAAATATTAGACATTCTTTATCAAAGCCTTTTATAAATGAGCTAAAAAAATATGGAAATATAGTAGTAGTTTCTCCATTTGAATTTAGTAATGAGGATATTGATTATCTAGACCTTAAAAATGAAAAGATTATTCATATGAACATAAATGAAACCTCTTTTTCAAAAATCTTTTTTAAAATTTCTGATCTTGCAAGACGAGCTGGATATTTTAGTAAGCATAAAAAATATGGATTGCCATATTATTTTAATAATTTAATAAGTGATTTTAATGTAAGTGGTTATTTCGAAAAACTTCCCAGTTTATATAAATTCATCTTAATTTTTCTATCTTTGGTCTTTAGAAAAAGATTCATATGGCTCTCTCTTGAGAGATTGTTTTTTAATTTATTTAATTTTAGATCAGACTCCCTTAATGAGATAGAAGATCTTCAAGATGTAATATATTTCCAATCAGCAAATTGGGGTATGCAAGATAGATTGCTGTCATATATATCCTATAAGAAGTCTTGGAAGTCAATTATGATTCCATATACATCTGATCAGATTCATTGCTGTGGATATCTTTTAATAGACCATAATTTTTATGCGGTTCAAAGCGAATATGAAAGAAAACTTGCCATTGAGCTCCATAATATTGAAGAGGAAAAAATTGTTGTTATTGGGAGTATTTGGCATAGAAATATTGAAAATTTTATAAAATTAAATGAAGATCGAATTAAGCATAAGGATAAAAAAAATATTTTATATGCAGGAGTAACCTCGCTTTATTTTCCAAGAATAACTGAAATTAAATCTGTAAAAATTATTGCAGAGCATTTTCCTGAATATAGTATTAATTATTGTCCATATGTAAATAATATAGAATTTAAACAAATGACTAAAAAACTTCAATTATATAAAAATGTAAACTTAATTCCTCATTCTCCAAGTATGACGGAGGTTAAAACAGAAAAAGCCTTTTCCTTCTATGACGATATTAAAGCTCATATAGAAAAGATTATGGATGTAGATATATTTGTAATGTCTTATTTAACGTCTTTAGGCACTGAGGCAAATTATTTATCAAGCTGCCCTTTGATTGCTAATTTTATTGATGAATATGGAATACTTCAAAAAAGAAATACTGATGAATTTCCAAAAAATATGCTTGGCGAGAATTTAAAAATAGCAAATACTTATGAAGAGCTCATAAATTCTATAGAAAAAAGCATCAATCTTCCGAATACAATAAAGTCGAAACAACCCTATGAATATTGGGACCACGATATTAGTCTTAATAAAGCAGTTTCAAATATAATGTTAAGTTTAAAGTATTAATTTATGAAGATAATTTTTTTAGAATTTGCTTTTAGACTAATAAGCATTATTAACAGAAGATTATCAATAATAGTTAAGAAAAGTTCATCTGATGAATCAGATATAGAGATGATTCTTATTCCTGAAAATTTTACTAAACTTAATTTTAATTTACCAAGAAACTATAAGTTAAGGTATTTTTGTGAGGAAGACCTCTTCGATTTTTATATGCTTATGACAAAAATTAACATGGGTTTTTGTCCATTAAGTTTCTGGAAAAACTATATTCTACCAGGAGGCTTTTTTGTAGTTGAGGACATAAATAAAAATAAACTTATCGGAGCTGGATTTGCTGCAATACATCCAGAATCAATGGATAATGAAGTTGGTACTTTAGAGTGGTTAGCGTGTCATCCTGATTATGGAGGTGGAGGAATTGGCTCACTTATATCAACAAAAATTAGCGAAAGATTAATTGAAGAAGGATTTAAAAAAATAAGATTAACTACTCAAATACATAGAAAAAAAGCTATTTCTATGTATGAAAAATTAGGCTGGCATGTTCAGAGATAAGATCTATGAAAAGTAATCAAATTAGGCTTGAGTATTTGGATTCACTTCGAGGTTTGGCAGCATATATTGTTGTTATAGGTCATTTTTTTCCTGATGGGCGGATAAAAAACTTGCCATTCTTAAATTTAATTAGTGATACAAAATTAGCCGTTGCAATTTTTTTTGTTCTCTCAGGAGTTGTTTTAACAAATCCAAAATATAATTTCAACATGAATGCTGTTTGGTTGCCAGTTCAGTTGATTGCAAGATTTTTTAGACTAATGATTCCTGTATTTGCTGTAACAATATTCGTATGGCTCTTATATTCATTCGACTTAATGTATTTTGGAAGTTTGCCTGCTAATTATGAGTACTGGGAAGTTTATAATTTGAACTACCAAGAGAATGTAGATTTTGCTAGAGCTATGTATTTTGCTTGGGTTGAAGCTTTCTTTCTATATGATCCCTCAACATCATTAATTCCTCCAGCATGGACTATGAGACCTGAGTTATTCGGATCAGTTGTTATTTTAATCTACGTTTGGTTTCTTCAAAAAGGATTAATTAGAGTATATCCAATATATTTAATTTTTTTATCTTTCATTTTAGTCTTCACATATGGTTATATACCCTTTATCTACTACTTTGGCTTCTTCTTTTTAGGTTCTGCTTTACGACATCTTCACGATCAAGGAATGTCAGAATTAAGTAATCCAGTTTTAATATTTACTATAGTTTTGTTAACCAAAACAACTTTTGAAAGCATAGGATTAGATAGTTTTCAAATAGATTTTATCTTTGCAAGCTTAATTGTTTATTTGTTAATACAAGCAAAATCTCTTCACAATTTTATGATCAGACCAAAGTTAATATGGCTTGCAAAGGTTTCATTTCCATTATATTTGTTACATGTGCCATTAATTTCAAGCTTTGGATTATATACAATGAGTTATTTTGGAGAGATTAATATTGATTCAAGTTATGGACAATTTATTATTTTCATACTTTTGAGTATAGTATTGTTTATCATTTCACGATTATTCCTTCCTTTTGAAAACCTTGGAATTAAGTTAAGTAGAAATATTAGATCTTATAGCATAAAAAAATGAACAAAATTCCAATATATCAACCATATATAGCGAGAAATCAAAAGAAGTACGTAAATCAGTGTTTAGATGATAATTGGATATCATCTCGTGGTGTCTTTGTTTCAAAGTTTGAAGATAATTTAAATTCATATCTTGGTTCAAAGGCAGTTACTACCTGTTCAAATGGAACGGTTGCTCTTCATTTAGCCTTATTAGCTCTTGATATTGGACCAGGGGATGAAGTAATTGTTCCATCGTTCACCTATGTTGCTTCTGTAAATGCAATTAGATATGTAGGAGCTGTGCCAGTTTTTGTTGATATAAATAAGCATGATTGGAATATTTCTTGTGCTTCAATTTCAAAAAAAATATCAAAAAAAACAAAAGCAATTATGTGTGTTCACATCTATGGCGCTCCATGTGATATGAATCAATTAGTTAAAATTGCAAAAGGAAATAAACTATTTTTAATTGAAGATTGTGCAGAAAGTTTTGGAACATTTTATCAAGATCAACACGTTGGTGTTTTTGGTGATATAGCAACATTGAGTTTTTTTGGAAATAAAACTATCACAACCGGAGAGGGTGGAGCAGTTTTTTCTAATAGGGTTGATTTAATTGAAAAGGTTGCACATTTAAAGAATCAAGGACTAGTGACTGATGGTGGGTATACTCATGATGTAATTGGCTATAATTACAGAATGACGAATATTCAAGCTGCTATAGGTTGTGCTCAACTTGAAGATATTGGGCATATTTTAAATTTAAAATTAAAGTTGACACAAAAATATCGCTCAACTTTGAGTAAAAAAGTATTGTTTCAAGATTGCAATCCTGAGAAATCTTCAAATTGGATAAATACAATTCTTCTTGAAGATGAAGCAGAAGTTAAAAATATGAATAACAGACTCGACAAAAATAATATAGAAGTAAGGCCTGGATTTCCTTTGGTTAATAAAATGATTTGTTATCAGGATTCCAATATCGAGCATCTGAGTGTCTCTGAATCAATTTCCTCAAGAACCATTTGTCTTCCAAGTTACCCTGACTTGAGCGAGGATGAGCAATCATTAATTATCTCAACTGTACTTGATAAATAAAATGTTAGATAAATATTCAAATCCGTCAAGATGGGGAGGAGGAATCTCTATATTGTGGCGAGGCAATACTTTTAAAAACTACATAAATTCGTTTCAAAACAATGAAAGCAAAGATATTTGTTCTCTACCAAACATCATTTACCCATTTGATTCTGCAAGAAATGCATTATTTCACTATATGAAAAATCTCGGTATTGGAGAAGGAGATGTAGTTCAAGTAATGTACTACACATGTGATGCTGTTACTGATGTGCTTATTGATTTAGGATGTAAAATAATCTTCTATGACTGTGATTCAAATTTTAAAGCGATTAACTTTAAATTACACGATGAATGTAAACTTTTAATAAGTCAAATCACATTTGGAGGAAAAGCGCATACTGACATAGAATTAGAAGAAATTTCTAAAGATGGTGTAAAAGTTTTATTAGATAAATCTTTATCATATGGCCCAAATGACTTTAAAGATGAAATAGATGCTATTTATCCAACAATAATTTCTTTTGAAGTTTCTAAGTCATTCACTATTGGCTGGGCAGGAATCTTAATTCTTCCATCTTCTTCAAATTTTGACCAATATTATAAATCTATAAAAAGGGTTGGAATTGTAAGAGACATACATAGAAATATATTACTGATACTAAACCTATATATTTCACCAAAAGGGAGCAAATTAAAATTTTTTGCATGGTTATTTCTAAGACTTTTTCAATTTCATAGAGCATCACGAAACTCATCTTCGAAATATAGTAGGATCCATAGCAAATTAGGCCCTCTTACATTAAAAATACTACTAGGATCGTACAAAAGCATTGGCAAGAATTTAGCAATTGCTAACAAAAACCATAATGATATTGCTAATTTACTAAGATCATTCTCTGTCAAAGTAAATAGTAAAGTTTGTGAAAATATGTCATCTCCTCGAGTGCATTTCTCACTATCTTCGAAAATTAAAGATAAATTTATTAATCACATGAATCAAAATAATATTGAGGTAGGAACATGGTTTGATAGCGCACCTTCAGGACCTTCTTATCAAAAGTTAGCTCATTCAGAGAATTTATTTTTAGAAAGTGTTAACCTGCCATGTCATTGGAGCCTAACAGAAGATGAGAAGCATCATATGAAAGAGATTATTAAAAACTTCTTCACAGAAAATGCTATCACTCAATAAGAATTATTTATTTATTTTAGGTGCGTTGGTTGCGATGCCATTATTTTTAGTTGTTGGCGGTTCAGGTTTTTCAATGCCGACTACATATTATGAGGTAGAGGGAATTCCAATACACTTTAACTTTTTAATATTACTACTTTTCCCCTTTTTTTACATAAGAAGAATTAAAGTAATCCTAATAATATTATTTAGTGCGGCATATATTACTATTGGCATTCTCGAAGGGGGAGACAGGGCTCTTTTGTTTTTGCAACAAATGCACTTTTTTCTAATTTATGCATGTTTAAAGAACTTATCTCCACAAAAATTAATTTATGTAGTTAAGGGCTTTTTAGTATCTTTGATATTGCTCGTCTCATCGCATTTAGCTAGCATCATTTATTCTCTGTTTTCAGGAAATATATTATCAGCTGGACCTTATATTTTTGACTTTGTAATCTATCAAGCCTACTTAACTTATCCACTAGTATTAGTAATAGGTTTTTACATAGCTCTTCAATATTTTGGACTAAAAAGTATTTGGGGCATTTTTTTATTATTTGGAATATTTTTCGTAGAAATTATTTTAATGAGAAGAGTGGCAGTAATGTTATTCTTATTAGTAACATTTCTTTTTTACTATAAGTATTTTTATATATTACTTGCTTTAATATTTGTTTCATTAGGATACATAGCTGGGGAGTTACTTGAAGTATTCACAAACAGCTTTGATAGAGTAACTTCTTTAACTGATAGCACTGGATTTACAAGGTCTATGACCTGGAATAGATCCTTGGGGTACCTTACGGATATCAAAATACTTCTTTTTGGAAATGGTATTCATAATCATTCACATAATTTTTTTCTTCACTCTCTAACTACTAATGGAGTTATAGTTTCTTCGATACTTTTTTATTTTTATTTTTCATTATTTAAAAAATTCTTCAAGAATATCAATTACAGCATTAAACCAATGATTTTTATATCAGCATTAATACTTATTGATTGGAATTTAAATGTTAACATTTACCAACATTACTATAGTGGATCTTTGGCATTATTAATGATTTATTTATCAAATGAAAAAAAATTTAGTTAACACTGTAATATATTTCGTTCCGGTCGACCCAAAATATTTCGACAGATGGGAATACTATAGAGTTGACTTAAAAATGTTAGATGAAACTCATGATAAAGTTTTAGTGGCTAATACTTTCTTATCTTTTTGTAAATTAGTAATAAGAAATAAAATAAATTTAGTATATTTTTGGTGGTGGCACTCTTCAATTTTCATAATTATCCTTTCAAAACTTTTAAGAATACCTGTGATTGGAACAGGCGCAGTACATATGTTTGACGAAAGTGGCGCTCAAGATTTTTATAAAAAGAGTTTTTTATTCAGGCTTTTTAATAGAGTTGCCTGGATGCTTTGTGACAAAGTATTATTTATTTCTGACAGTCAAAAGAGACAAATTACATCTCACGAAAAGGTAAAAAGTTCTTATGTACTAAAATCTTCATCTATCAATTCTCAGGAAGAATTAATAAATTTAACTAAAAGTAAAAAACCTAATGAAGTTATTCAATTAATGACTGTATGTTGGCTAACAAAAGATCAGATAGTTAGAAAATCAATTGATAAAATTATTAAAGCCATTTCTATGTTGCCTGACAAAAATCTGGAAAGCCTGAAACTTTATATCGTTGGTGGACAAGGCGACGGCTATAATTTCTTGGAGAATATGATAGAAGAATTCAATTTATCTAAAAACATATCTATCGAGGTTGATATTTCAAACGAAAGAAAAAGTGATCTTTATCGTCATTCTGATTTATACATTCAGCCAAGCTACTATGAAGGCTTTGGTAACTCAGTATTAGAGGCAATGTCGTTCGGTACTCCATGTCTTGTTTCTTCATTTACAGCTCAACCAGAAGTAGTCTTAGGAACTGGCTATATAATTAATAAAATAGATGAAACGAACATATATAAGGCCATTCTTGATTATTCTAATAAAGATATTAATGAAAGACAGGAGATGATAAATGAAGTTATATCTGTTGTTATTAATAATCACTCATATGACTCAAGACTTTTAAAATATCAAGATTTAATAAATAAAGATTTAAATTAATGTGTGGAATAGTAGGCATATCTGGTGACTTTTCTGAAGTTGATTTAATTAAAGCAACCAAGAGTCTAAATCATCGAGGACCTGATGATAGTGGAACCTACATAAATACAGAGCAAAAAATTGGATTAGGGCATACAAGATTATCTATAATTGACCTATCTCCTCTTGGTCACCAACCAATGTTATCAAACGATGAATCTGTTGTGTTAGTCTTTAATGGCGAAATATATAATTTTTTAGATCTAAGAGATCAACTAGAAAAGAAAGGATATGTATTTAAAGGAAACTCTGATACAGAAGTTGTTTTAAATATGTATCTTGAATTTGGTATTGAGTGTCTATCATATCTAAATGGAATCTTCGGTTTAGCAATATTTGATCAGAAATCTAATAACTTATATCTTGCTAGAGATGCCTTAGGAGTAAAACCTATTTATTACTATCAAGAGAATTCAGATGTAATTTTTTCAAGTGAAATTAAAGCATTATTATTTTTGATTAAAAATAATTTAGAAATTGATTACGAATCTATACAAAAATATTTAACTTATCTTTGGTGTCCAGGTGACGGCACTCCAGCAACAAATATCAAAAAAGTTTTACCAGGACAGGTTTTAACGATTAATGATGGTCAAATAATTTCAAAAAATATATGGTATCAATTGCCTCAAACTAAACACCTTCCCAAAATTAAAACATCAAAAGAAGCTGTCAATCAATTAAGAAAAACATTATCAAATGCTGTTAAAAGACAAATTATTGCCGATGTGCCAGTGGGTTCTTTTCTCTCCGGTGGTTTGGATTCAAGTGCCATAGTAGCTTTAGCAAAAAAATATGTGAAAGATTTAAATTGTTTTACGATTGAACCTATAGGCGGTTCAGACGATGATGTAGCTGAAGATTTGCCATATGCCATTAAAGTTGCAAAACATTTAGATGTTAAATTAGAGGTTGTGCAAATTAATTCTGATGGATTGACAAAAGATTTAGAAGAAATGGTTTGGATGTTAGATGAGCCTTTGGCTGATCCAGCACCTTTAAATGTTTTGTACATTTCAAGACTGGCTCGAGAAAATGGGATGAAAGTACTTTTATCAGGATCTGGGGGCGACGATTTATTTACCGGATACAGAAGACACCTCGCCCTTAACTACGAGAAATTATGGTCATGGTTACCAATACAAGCTAGAAAAAAAATTGAAACTTTTTCATTAAAGGCCGATCAAAATAAATCATTTGGAAGAAGACTTAGTAAATTATTTAATAATGCAAGCTCTGATGGCAACGAAAGATTAGCTTCATATTTTGCTTGGGCAAAAAGATCTGACTTAGAACCATTATTCTCAAATGAAATGAAAAATGCAGTTAAGGAAAAAAATCCTTATAGAACGTTGTTAGATTTTTTAGATAATGCTGACACTCGTCTAACCCCGATGCAAAAAATTCTCTGTCTTGAACAAAGATTTTTTCTTGCCGATCATAACTTAATTTATACAGACAAAATGTCAATGGCTGCAGGTATTGAAGTAAGAGTACCTTTTCTAGACCTAGATTTGGTTAATTTCTCAGCTCGAATTCCAGATAAATTTAAGCAAAAAGGAACAACTGGTAAGTGGATATTAAAAAAAGCTATGGAGAAATATTTACCTCATGAAGTTATTTATAGACCAAAAACAGGATTTGGTGCTCCTATAAGAAGATGGATTAAATACGATCTTAAAACATTAGTAGATGATTTGTTATCAGAAGAAAGTATAAAAAAAAGAGGTTTGTTTAATCATTCTGAAGTAGATAAATTGATAAAAAATAATCAACTTGGAATTAGAGATTACTCTTATACGATATTTTCATTACTAACAATTGAGATTTGGTGCAGAAAATTCATAGATAATCAGATTTGACATATAATTAGAGAAAATTAGGAAATTTTCTGTGAAACAATTAATTCAAAATCTTAACAGTGGCGAGACTTCTATAATAGAAGTTCCAGCACCGAGCATTTCTCGAAATAAGATATTAATTCATACCAGTAAAAGTTTAATTTCACCTGGAACTGAAAAAATGCTTGTAGATTTTGCAAAGTCTGGATACGTTGCAAAAGCCAAACAGCAACCAGACAAAGTGAAAGAAGTCATTAATAAAGTTAAAACTGACGGCATTGCTAGTACTTTTGAAGCTGTACAAAATAAACTTAACCAACCAATAACTTTAGGTTACTGTAATGTTGGAGTTATAAAAGAGGTTGGCGACAATGTTTCACAATTCTCTATTGGTGATAGAGTTGTTAGTAATGGAAATCACTCAGAGATGGTTTCTGTCTCAAAGAATTTATGTGCAAAAATACCAGATAATGTTACTGACGATGAAGCCAGCTTCACTGTTCTAGGTGCCATAGGACTGCAAGGAGTGCGACTTGCAAAACCAACATTAGGTGAATATTTTGTAGTCTTTGGACTTGGAGTGATTGGATTATTAACAGTTCAAATTTTAAAAGCACACGGCTGTAAAGTTCTTGCAATAGATCCGCAAGAAGATAGATTAAAATTAGCTAAAAGTTTTGGTGCTGATGTTTTTAATCCAGCTAAGAAAGAAGACATAATTGCTTATTCAAAATATTTTTCCAATCAGCAAGGTATTGACGGAGTAATTATTACAGCATCAACAACTAAGAGCGATCTTATCAGTGATGCTGCAAAAATGTGCAGAAAAAGAGGCAGAATTATTTTGATTGGTGTAACGGGTCTTAATCTTTCAAGGGATGATTTTTATGAAAAAGAATTAACGTTTCAAGTCAGTTGTTCATATGGTCCAGGCAGATATGATAAAAATTACGAAGAGGGCGGAAATGACTACCCTATAGGCTTCGTCAGATGGACTGAGCAAAGAAATTTCGAAGCCATATTGCATCTAATGGAATCAAAGAAAATAGATGTTTCAAAACTTATAAGCCATCAAATAAAATTTGATGAAGCTCCATCAGTTTATTCAAAAATATCTAAAGGAGAAACCGGGCTTGGAATGATTTTTGATTATGAATCAAAATTAAACAAAATATCCTCAAAAAATATTTCTCTTCAAGATGAGCATAAAAATGTTGATTCATCATTTAACAACACTTCTGCTGTAGTTTCATTCATTGGTGCTGGAAATTATGCATCAAGAGTTCTAATTCCAGCTTTTAAAAAAAATAATGTTCAGTTTCATACACTTTTAACATCTAATGGGTTAAGCGGCACAATTCATGGAAAAAATTCAAATTTTAAATTTTCATCAACTGATGTAGACAATGTAATTAGTAATGATGAAATAAATACACTTGTTATTGCTTCAAGACATGACTCACATTCTGAATATGTATGCAAAGCCTTAAAAGCAAAAAAGAATGTTTATGTCGAAAAACCACTTGCAATTGACAAAAAAGGATTGAATGCAATAAGAGATACGTATCAAGAAGTTAATAAAAAATCTAACTGTGCTCATCTTATGGTTGGTTTTAATAGAAGATTTTCTCCTCACATCATAAAAATGAAAGAATTAATATCAAAAGTTACTGAGCCTAAATCCATTGTAATGACAATGAATGCAGGAAGCATAGCTAATGACCATTGGGTGCATGATTCATCAGTAGGAGGTGGAAGAATTATAGGAGAAGCATGTCACTATATTGATTTAATGAGATTTTTGATGGATCAAAAAATTGAAAGTGCAACCTCAACATCTTTTGGTCCATCTATTTCCGGAAAGTTAAATGAGGACACTGTTACTATAACAATTAAATTTAATGATGGATCTTTTGGAACCATCCATTATTTTTCAAATGGTTCAAATGGATATCCAAAAGAGACTATTAATGTATTTGTTGGTGGGAAAATTCTAAATTTGAATAATTTTAGAGTTCTTAAAGGCTTTGGATGGAAAACATTCAAAAGAATGAGGACTTGGACTCAAGATAAGGGACAAAATAATTGTGTTAAAGGCTTTTTAAATGACATAAATCAAAATAAGGCAACTATACCTTTTGATGAATTATACGAAGTGGCACTATGTTCTATAGATGTAGCCGAAAATTTAAGAAAGTAATTTTGAGCATTAAATATTACTTTAATACTGTAAGAAAGCTTAAGACTAAGCAAATATTTTTTCAAATTTTAAGAAGAATATATAGATCAAAAATTAAAGAAAGTAATTCTTGTCCCGAATTACGTGAAAAAATAACAAATAAATATTTCTTAAACCATTGTCATAATAAAATATCAATGACAGGTGCAACTGATTTCATTTTTTATGGTGAAAAAGGAAATTTAATTGATCATGGCTGGGATGCAGAGAACAAATCAAAACTTTGGCTTTATAACCTTCATTATTTTAATGATTTAAATTCTATAGACTCAGAAACTAGAGAAGATTGGCATGTGAATTTAGTTCAAGATTGGATAAAAAATAATCCAAAGGATTCTCTTGGGTATGAGCCATACCCTCTGTCAATTAGAATTGTTAACTGGATAAAATGGGACCTAAGAGTCAATAAATTAGATCTAAAAGCACAAAGAAACCTTTTTTCTCAAGGTATACTCTTAAATAAATCCATTGAATATCACATACTAGGAAATCATTTATTTACTAATGCAAAAGCTTTATTCTTTCTTGGTTCTTACTTTAAAGGTCAAATTGCTTCAAAGTGGTTAAAAAATTCTATAAAAATATTAGTTGATCAAATAAACGAACAAGTCCTTGAAGATGGAGGAAGCTTTGAATTGTCCCCGATGTATCATTGTATCTTTATTCAAGATTTGCTGGATATTTTGAATCTTTTAAAATTATATGATTTAGAAAATACAAATAATCTTGAGAAGCTATTAAATATTAAAATTCCTATAATGCTTAATTGGCTTGATGCTGTTACATTTAATGAAAATGAATTAACAAATTTTAATGACTCAGCATCAAACATTTCACCATCTCCAAAACAATTACAAGCTTACGCTAAATCATTACAATTAAAAATAAATAAAAAAAATTATGAACAAAATCAAGACATAGATTTCACATATTTAAAAAATTCTGGTTACATTAATGTAAAAAGTAATGAAACAAAAATAATTATTGATGTAGCCAAACTTGGTCCAGACTATCTATTAGCTCATGGGCATGCTGATACTCTTTCTTTTGAGATGAACCATAAAGATAAGCATTTTTTTATCAATTCAGGTACCTCTACATATGAGCTTAATGATAGAAGAAATTTTGAGAGATCAACTATGGCACATAATACTGTGGAAATAAATAATAAAAGTTCATCCGAAGTTTGGTCATCTTTTAGAGTTGCAAAAAGAGCATACCCTATAGATTTAAATATAAATAAAATCCATAGCAAGCTATTAAAAATACAATGTTCTCATGACGGGTATCAAAAAATTATTCATAATGATATAAAACACATCCGTTCCTGGGATATAGAGCCTAATTGTATAAGAATAAATGATCGAGTAACCGGTCAATATAAAAAAGCAATATCAAGATTTATTTTAGATCCCTTTGTAGAAATTATAGAAATTAATCAGAATGAATTTGATCTATATAATGGCTCAGTTGAACTCAAATTTCTAATTAAAAAGGGCGAATGTCAATTAGTTCCATGGAAATGTACCAGAAAATTTGGATCATTAGAGTCAACAAGATGCTTCGAGATTAATATAATTAATGGTGAAAACATTGTTGAGATTATTTCATGAAAGCAACGATCATAACCTCATTTCCATTTCCTAATGGCAAGGCAACATCAAATAGAGTAAGGACATTTGCAGAACAATTAATAATTAATTCTGATATAAAATATGTTGATATTGTGTGCTGCTCTGAAGAAGACGAGAGACCATATTTTTTTGATAATAATATAAAAGTTATCAATTTAAAGACCAGAAAAGTTAATAAAAATAATTATTTTTTAAGAGTAATAAATGAACTAACAACATCAATTAGACTTTGGCAAAATGCAAGAAAAACAAACTCGGAAATTTTTATAGTTACCATCCCTTCAATATTACTTTTATTTCCAGTAATTTTATTTAGTAAACCTAAACTGCTTTCAATAGATATAAGAGATGCATTTTGGACTTATTTCCAAGACGGAATTTTTCAA
>MDTD01071007.1_pt1 | contig 14768 bp, 10 predicted proteins | sample 811221 | NCBI WGS metagenome assembly MDTD01 (sample SAMN05326646, study PRJNA326480) | marine metagenome | isolation source: seawater | place: Pacific Ocean: South West | collected 2011
GGACTTATGATGGATTGGAAGCGGAGACTCTGACTGATGCAAATGGAGATTTCTCCATTAGCGTTTCGCCTGGGTCGATCTGGAAAGTTGGTGCTGAGTACTCTGAATTCAATGCGTCCGACGTTGAAATCTTCTATTTCTCCGAACGAGATATAGATGTCGATTTGCGGGAGGCCGATAGTTCGGAAAATGTTGCAATTGTTCTGAAGCAACCCGACTTCACGATACCCGAAGGAACCAGCGTTACCTTTGATCCGAGCGTCGATTTTGCGACTCGCTTGCCTGATGGAACCGAGCTCACCATACCCGGTGGTTCGGCAAACGTCTCGGAGGATACGGAGTATGTTCGATTGGTCATTACCCCAACCGCCAAGGGGCTGGCCAAAGACGCATCCGTGAAGACTGCAGATTACGGATATTCGATTGAGTTGTTCGATGCCAGCGGTAAGAAAGTCGAGGGTAACTTCAAAAAGGATGTGATCATAAGTATTCCCGTTGATATCACCGCCGTCGCTGACAACGGATTGGACTTGGATAATATCGAAGGGAAATACTATTCGAGCACCAAGAACGCATGGGAAAGCGCCAAAACCAGCACCTGGGATGAAACGAGCAGCAAGTTGACCATGACCACGGATCACTTCAGCGAATACGTTGTGGGGTCGACAGCGAACGTGTCTGATTTATCTAAGGATTCGCTTAGTTTAAGCGTAGAAAAATGGTACCAAAGTAGTTGGTTCGGATCCTTCTACGATGCAGGAGACGGCTGGATCTTTCATCAAAAGCTTGGTTGGCTGTATACCCAAGGCGATCTGGCCGGTAATTTTTGGTTCTACCATCCGACCCACGGATGGCTTTGGACTGGTTCAAGTCTTTATGATCAGGCGGAAGACGATAAGGCTTTCTTCTATCTCTATCATCAAACGGAAAGTGAAAGGACTTGGTTGTATTATCAGGATGCCGTTGCCGACCCCTATTTTCATTCCTATAAAACTGGTGGTCCACTTCAGTAACCAAAACATCAGCAACAACTTCAAAATGTTGGTAAAAAACCTTGTCTAACTCATAAATATCTTAAATCATAGAATAATACTCTTATGAAATTCTTACTCACTGCTCTTTTGTCCATAAGCCTACTTTCGCCAGCATTTGCATTTACGGTTCATACCTCTTACGATGCGAACAGTGATTACGCTCTTGGTGACATTGTTCCATCTTCAGATGCTAACGTACTTTTTTACCAAGCTAAAGAAGCCTTAACCGGAGGAAGTCATTCTCTCACCAATACAACTCAATGGATGGCATGGGCCAGCAGCGATATTCCCAATGGCGGGGCAGCGCCAAGTGAAGCCGTGCCTGACTCCGCTCCCACTGAAGCTGCTCCAAGCGATATTCCCTCAAGCGACAATTTGGATACTGCGTCTCGCTTGGTAAACATATCCACACGCGGTTACGTCGGTTCCGGCGCCAATCAACAGTTGGTGGGTGGCTTTGTTCTGAAAGGGACTCCTGGAGGAACGAAAACCATTCTCATCAAGGGAGTCGCTCAATACATGGAAGGAGCCGATGGATTGACCAGTTCGGATCTTTTGGACAACCCCAAACTTCAACTTCAGGATGCTTTCGGAAAAATTGTTGCGATTAATGACGATTGGAAGACTGCGCAAGACCTGTCATCGGTTGCTTCGTCAGATCAATCGACATTTGCAACAAGCTATTCCGCAACCACTTTGCAAGGCTCTGCCTATGATTCCTACCGCAACGAGCTGAACAATCATGACGGAGCTGCAGCCATGCTCATTACCGTTCCCCTTCTCACGTCCGATGAAGCTGCAAATTTATTTGGAAATGCCGCTTATGCGGGGTACAATCTTTTCACTGCGGTAGTGTCAAGCTCATCGGGTTCGGCAGGAATTGCTCAGGTTGCCATTGAAGATTTGGATCGTACGGGCGATTACTCATCCACCGCGAAGTTGGTGAACATCTCGACACGGGGATACGTTGGTTCGGGTGCGAATCAGGAGCTTGTCGGTGGGTTCGTTTTACTTGGTCAAGCTGGCATGTCCAAAAAGCTTTTGGCCAAAGGGTCCGCTCAATATATGTTGGGCGCTGACGGTCTTACCAGTTCCGACCTTTTGTCGAACCCTCAGCTTAAGTTGCAAGACATCGTTGGAAATGCGGTTGCCCGCAATGACAATTGGGGAACTTCAGGGAGTTTGGAGTCTGGGGACACTGCCTCGGTTTTCAGCACAAGTTACGACGTGAGTGGTCTTCCCGGTTCCAGTTATGATTTGTATCGGAATGAGTTGGATGGTCATAGCAACGCCTCAGCCATGTTGATCAACCTTCCGATGATGACTAGCGATCAGGCGCAAAGTTTGGCCGGCAATTCCGCTTATGCAGGCTATGCCCTTTATACGGCGATCGTAAGCGGAGGTGGTTCGGCCACAGGCGTCGCTCAAATTACGGTTGAAGACCTCGATCGGGAATAGTCTTTTTACTCTGTATGAATTAGGCAGGTTCCTTGCCTTTTGATTCGTTGAATCCGATTCTAGAAGTTGCAGATCTTTCAAAAACTTATCCCTTAGGTGTTGGCAAGTTCTCTAGTTTTTGGAAAGCGCTTACTGGGGAAAAAAATAAAGGCTTCAATGCTTTGCGTAGTATTTCCTTTGAAGCTTATCGTGGTGATACCGTTGGTATCATTGGTTTAAACGGCGCAGGTAAATCGACCTTATTGCAAATAATTTCAGGCACTTTAGCTCAAACATATGGAGAAGTAAAATTACGAGGAAAATTGTCTGCAGTCTTGGAGTTAGGAAGTGGTTTTGATTATGATTTTTCCGGTAAGGAAAACGCAAGAATCTATGCTTCAGTCCTTGGTATAGCTGCCAATAAGATAAGTAGAGTTGTCGAAGAAATTATAAGCTTTTCTGAACTTGGCGATTTTGCTGATCTCCCTTTAAAAACTTATTCTTCAGGAATGATAGCGCGTTTAGCCTTTTCGTCAGCTGTCTGCGTTGAATCTGAAATATTACTCCTAGATGAGGTTTTTTCCGTTGGCGATCAAGCCTTCGCGAGAAAATCCTTTGAAAGAATTAAGCAACTGATCAATAGGGGGAGAACGGTGCTGATATCATCACATTCTCCTTATCATATTCAAATGATTTGTAATAAAGTACTTTATCTCAAAAACGGTGAAGTTGATTTTTACGGACCAACTAAAGAAGCATTGGTGAAATTTGAACAAGACATTGAAAGTAAATGTGATGAGGACAGTGAACCTAATGATGAAAGCACATCAGGAAAAGGTAAGAAGGTAAGATTTCAGGAAATTGTTTTGAAGAAGAACGATCTTTCAATCGATTCCCTCTCAAAGGAGGAAAAGGTCTTCAAATCAAATCGAGATGATCTTTCGATTAACATGAAGTTTCAATTTGATAAGCAATCTAAACCGCCAAAGATTGGAGTCGTAATACATGATTCGCATAGACGACCGTTGGCATGCGCAGGTTCACACTTCGATGGATTTGATTATAAGATGACTTCCTCTTCCAAAGCTTATAGCGAGGTAGAAGTGAAGTTCCCGTCTCTCAAACTCTTAAAAGGGGAGTTTGAAATTGATGTTTTTTTATTATGCGAAGAGGGTTTTTTACTCTTGGACCATTTAACTCTTTCCCAAAAAATTAAAGTAGAGCAAGACGGAAAAGAAGTTGGTATATTCAGCATGGATCATTTGTGGGAGGACCTTAGCGGATAAAAAAACCAAATAAAATCCAATGGATTTCATTTGAGATCGAATATCTTCTAATAGACAAAATTACAAGGTTGCCTTGCCATAGATTTGTAAGATGCCTTTTTATCATACGGGGATTCTTAAATTTCATTTTCGATCGTGATTGGAGAAACCTAATCCTTGATAAGTCGATAAGAAGAGGCGCCTCCAAGACTTTAAGAATTCCCGAGTATGGATGGAGCTCTTTGGTCCGATTCATCGCTTATTCTTTGGAAGAATTCGATATATTGTCATTAAGAAGCGAGAGAAATATTCGAGAAGTACAAAAATTAGAGTCCAAGTGCTCTCAAGATTTGATTAACTTCACTAACGCGGGAAAAGCGAGAGGACTGGTAATGCTTTCATTGCATTATGGTTCTTTTACTCTAGGTATTTTAGGGCTTAGGAGCTTGGGGCTTCCAATATACGTACTTGGTTCTAATGTAGTTAATTCGAGTAAACTTCCGCCCTCAATTCGTAGTTTTTTTGAAAACAAGTACCGGATAATGAATAGATTTTTGAATGGTGGTGAGGTGATGTATTTGGAAGAACAAAAAAAGACTTTTCTGAAGCACTTAAAGAATGGAGCCATGGGAGTGGCTTTAGCGGATTTACTTGCTGCTGGTTCCAATAGTTCCTTAAGGCTCAAAATTTTTGAAAATGAAGCCCAGATTCAGGCTGGATTAGCCCATTTTGCCAAGAAAAATGAAATTCCAATAGGATTCTTCCTATGCAGAAGAACATTGAGCGGAAATTTACTATTTGATTCTACAATTTGCTTGGATCTCCAGAAAGAGGTTCAGGAATTGATTGATGATTGTTTGCAAAAAATTATCATGACAAACCAATATCCGAAAAGCCATTGGCTAATAGCTGACAGTTTCTCGAGCCTTCTTGATTGCAATGATTGAATTCCCTTCCAGTAATTTTAGACCTAGTTTTCTATCAAATATTGATAGTTGGCACGGACACGTTTTTTTCGTTCGTGACCTTATTGAACATTTTAGACCGTCCTTAATTGTGGAGTTGGGTGTGCACAAAGGTGATTCATTGTTTGCGATAGGACAATCTTGTGAAGAGAGTAATTTAGAAACCAAAATTTTTGGAATTGATCATTGGAAAGGCGATTCGCAAGCGGGACAACTAGATGAGGAGGTTTTCAACTATGTCTCTAAAATTTCCTCCGAAAATTTCAAAAATATAAAATTGGTGAGGAATTCCTTTGATGAGGAATTAATGAGTTTTAAAGATCTAAGCATTGATCTCCTTCATCTTGATGGGTTTCATTCATACGAAGCTTCAAAATATGATTTTGAAAGTTGGCTTCCGAAACTCAAGAAAGATGGCATTATGCTCTTTCATGACGTTGCTTCGAAAAATGATGATTTTGGGGTGGTCGATCTTTGGGCTGAAATAAAAAAAGACTTTAGAACCGTTGAATTTTTTCATTCACAAGGTCTAGGGGTCATGTTTAATCGTGAATATTTGCCCAAAAATGCCTACATGAAAAGAATTTTAGATCCTGCCTTTAAAGACTCTCTTAATATTTACTATTCGCTTTGCTCTACTTCATTAAGGTTAAATAAACTAGCTAATGAAGCATCCTATCCCTTTGAACGGCAAATGTTTGGGTCCGAGTCGTTGAATGTGAAGAAAGCGGTTCTAGAACAAAAAAAGCTTATTTCTATGCCAAAGTTTACAAAGAAATTAATTGAGTTGTGGCAAAAGTTCTAAAAGCACTCGTCTTTTGCTCGGATAAAATTCCCTCCAAGGGAAATTCAACAAGTGGTGGAGGGATCAGAAGTTTCCAGATAATGAAACTGCTTAGTTCGTTGGACATTCAGGTTTCTTTCGTTATTCCCGAAGGTTCAAAATACAAGTGTGATTCCTCAGCATTCGAATTTTTGGGCTTTTATAATTTGGCAAACCAAACCGAATTTATCGTAGGTCAGGTTTACGATATGGTATGGTGGTGCAATCCTGGTACCATAGACAGCGAGTTGTGCAAGAAAAATCCGGGAATTCTCAAATGCGTTGATTTTCACGGCCCAATTAATTTAGAGACAATTTTTATAACGGGAGAGTCCTTGGGTCACGCATCCAATAGAATTGCTGAAAATTTACATTCTATTGATTTTTTCACATTTGTTTCAGAAGAGCAAAAAAGTTACTGGATGGGTTTGCTAAGTTGCGCTGGAGTCGATCCTACGAATCTTAGGACTTCAATCGTAAACCTTGCGCTACAATTTCAGGAAACTCACTATTCGGTTAAATCAAAAGTGAGATTTGCTTTCGTCGGAGGATGGCATCCTTGGTTATTTGATGAGAAAATGCTCTTAGAAATCGCTGAAGTTATTGCATCGGAACAAAACGCGGAACTTCATTTCTTGGGTGGAGCTCATAAATTTTGCAAAGACAAGTATAGCGAATTTGAGCAATATTTAAGAAAATTGAACTCAGTTTATTTTCACGGATTTTTGCCCCATGAAGAATTTCATTCATTCATGAACCAATCCTCCTGTGCCCTTGATTTGTTTAGTAAAACTTATGAGCGCAAGCTAGCCTTATCGACCCGTACGGTTGAATTTCTTAGTCAGGGCATACCAGTCATTCATCCTAAATGGAGCAGTTTGGCAAAGATCATCGAAAAAGCGGACTGTGGCTTTGTCTACAACAACAGCAAAGATGTTTGTGAAATGATTCGCCTTATTTCGAAATGCCCTGAAAAGCTGAAAGTCGTTTCTGCAAACTCATCTAAAGCAATATATGAAGACTTTAATTTCGAGAACGCTCGTCTTTCTCTAAAGTTTGCATTATCAAAGTCAGTTCCCGAGATAAGTACTAACAGTAGACCACTTGAGCCAACCCGATATATGTTGTCAGAAAAATTGCCAAAAGTCCTGTGCATAACCTTCATTCCCGAAGGAGAACCTCTTCGAACGCTTAGGGTTGAAGCTATTTTATACGACCTGTACAAGTCGGGTTTAATTATGGGGTTTGGAATTCTGAGCGGTGGGTGCTTAAAGGTCGTAGGATCCGTTGATAGCTTCGATGTCGTGTACTTACAACGCGAAGGAACCGACAATCCCCAAATTCGTTCTAAAATTTTCCGTGACAAGTTCATACTTGATATCGATGACCTTCTTTTTGCAAATGCTACTCATAGGGAAGCGGACTTTTTGAGATGGAAGGACTTGCACTTTGAGCAGACGCAGGAATTAGTCGATAAATGTTTTTTACTATCAGTTACCTCGGCCAGACTCTCTAATCTGATCAAGGAATATACGGGAATAGATTGCCTGAAAAAGTTTAGAGTTACGCCCAATTGCATCACTTTTCCCTCGAGTACCCCTCAATTCCGGGAAGGAAAAGCCGAAGCGCTGATTTGGACTTCCAGTGACTTTGCGGCTTTAGGTGATTCAAGAGATGAAATTATGGAAGCCTGTGTAGCATTTTGCAGAGACAAGAACCTGCCTCTTTTTCTTTTTGGTAGATTTTCCGAAGAATTAAGTTCCAAGTTCTCGCAAATCCGAAATTTTGGAATGACCAATTTTCTCGTGCACAAACAAATTCTCGATCAATTATACGGAAAGGCCATCGCGGTTGCTCCTCTCGAAACCAAAGCAGACAAACAAACTCTTGATTTTATTTCAGGAAAATCTGATTTGAAGATGGTTGAATATGGCGGTTTCGGAATCGAAGCGATTTATTCCAACAGTCCGCCTTATGCGGAGAGTGATCTAATGAGCAGACACTTGGTGGAAAATAATTTTGAGGAATGGAAAACTTCACTTGAATCCGCATACGAGCGACCTGCTATTCCCACTCAGACAATTCTTGGTATCAAAGAGAAAAGAAATGCCTCCACAGTTTCCGTTCAAACCTGGTTGCAAATCTTTCTTGAATCTCAAAGAAACGAGCCAATCACAGTTTCTGATATTGAATCTCTTTCAAAAAAGCATTCAGATAAACCTTTGATCAAAGTTCTTTGGTCTAAGTGCGTACCAAAGGCTGTAAGAAAAAAACTAGACCCTGTTCTTGAACCAATTTTCGGGTAAGACATCGTGAATAATGAGAAAATTTTAGTAACCGGAGTCGCAGGTTTTATGGGTTCGCACATTTGCGACGCATTGATCAATGAAAACCTTCAGGTTGTAGGTGTTGACGACCTGTCGGGCGGCTTTTTGGAAAACGTAAACGACAAGGTGGACTTTGTGAAATGCGATATTTCCGATCAAGAATCTGTCCAAAATCTATGGACAAGCAAAGGTCCTTTCCATCGAGTGTTTCATCTCGCTGCGTATGCCGCGGAGGGATTGTCTCATTTCATTAGACGCTTCAACTACAATAATAATCTTATCGGCTCAATAAATTTAATAAATGCCGCGGTGAAGTCTGAAACCTGTGAATGCTTCGTCTTCACTTCTTCAATTGCCGCTTATGGAGAGCAGAACCCACCTTTGCTTGAGTCAACCATACCGTTACCTGCGGACCCCTATGGAATAGCAAAATACGCAGTTGAACTGGACTTGAAGTCAGCTCATGAAATGTGGGGTTTGAATTCAGTGATTTTTCGACCCCACAATGTTTACGGTAAAAGACAAAATATAATGGACCCTTATCGTAATGTGGTCGGGATTTTCATGCGATGCGCCATCGAAGGAAAATCATTCCCAATATTTGGTGATGGGCTGCAATCAAGGGCATTCTCCTATGTTGAAGATCTAGCACCTGTAATTACTGATTCCGCCTTTAGAACGGATTGCTTTAACGAAACCTTTAACGTTGGATCTGATGAAGTGAGTACGGTTAAAAAATTAGCGGAATTGATTTCAAAAGAATTCAACGTTGAATTAAAGATAAATTGGTTAGAGGAAAGGGTGGAAGCTAAGCACGCATACTCTGATCACTCAAAATTACGTAAATTTTTCCCTGATTTACAAAATACTCCCCTAGACAGAGGTATTTCCCTGATGTCTAAATGGGTACAAGATACTGGTCTTTGGGAAGCATCTCATCCCGAAAAGGTAGAGATAGAGAAAAGTTTGCCGGATAGTTGGCGTAAAATCATTTCGGGAGATTAGATTAATATTCATTAAACTGACGAAAAGTCTTCCCAGTTGATCTTTTGACAAGTTGTGGGATCGACAACCAAAAAAGCACTATCCTTAGACGGTGCTGTAATGAGATATTAATAGATTGATAACTTATTCCCGATCTAGGTCTTCAACCGTAATTTGAGCGACGCCTGTGACCGAACCACCTCCGCTTACGATCACCGTATAAAAGGGCATAGCCTGCAAAAGCGGAATTGCCGGCCAAACTTTGCGCCTGATCGCTAGCCATCATCGGAAGGTTGATCAAGATGGCTGAGGCGTTGCTATGACCATCCAACTCATTCCGATACAAATCATAACTGGAACCGGGAAGACCACTCACATCGTAACTTGTGCTGAAAACCGAGGCAGTGCCCCCAGACTCCAAACTCCCTGAAGTTTCCCAACTATCATTTCGGGCAACCGCATTTCCAACGATGCTCTTGCGGCAATCAAAAGGGCTGTAATCAAATTGAGTTTTTATTCGATTGCTGACTTTCGTGTGACAGTTATTGTCTTCTTACCTTATGATCCTTGTCCTTGGTTCGTCGGGCTACATAGGTTCGACTTTCGTCAATCATTGCGATCGCAATGCAATGGAATTTGTTGGGCTATCCCGATCCGACGTCGATTACACCAACCGCGATTCTCTATTTTCTTTTTTACAAGAAAATCAACCGAAAATTCTGATCAATGCTGCGGGGTACACCGGAAAACCGAACGTGGACGCATGCGAAGGCGACAAGGCTAACTGTCTTATGGGTAATGCTGTGTTTCCTGGTGTTGTGCGAGAAGTATGCGAGGACTTGAGAATTCAATGGGGGCACGTTTCAAGTGGGTGTATTTATTCGGGTAGGCGTTCCGATGGCCAAGGTTGGTTGGAGGAAGACCCACCCAATTTTTCCTTTCGATCTCCGCCATGCAGCTTTTATAGTGGCACCAAGGCCTTGGGGGAGGAGGTTCTTGATGGAGCCGAGAATTGTTTTGTTTGGCGCTTGCGTATACCCTTTAACGACCAAGTGAATCCTCGAAATTATCTACAAAAACTTTTGAATTACGAAAGATTGCTGGAAGCGGAAAATTCCATTTCACATTTAGACGAGTTTGTGGAGAAATGTCTCGCTTGTTTTAGGGAAGACGTAGAACCCGGGATTTATAATATGACCAATGAAGGCTGCATTTTGACAAGTCATGTGACTGCTTGGATGAAAGAGGAGGGAGTCTCCGATAAACAGTTTTCATACTTTCAGGATGAGGCGGATTTCATGAGCAGAGCCGCCAAGGCTCATCGTTCGAATTGCGTGCTCGATACGACGAAAGCCAAAAATGCGGGGATTGGAATGAGACCCGTGGAGGAAGCGGTTCGGCAATCACTTCGAGAGATGAAAATGGAGGTCACGACGTGAAAACGATTTTGGTCACCGGAGGTCTTGGCTTCATCGGATCGAATTTCATTCGCATGCTTCTGCAGGAGGATGTTTTCGAAAAAGTCATTAATTTGGACAAGCAGACTTACGCTGGAAATCCTGAAAATCTTTCCGGTTTTCAAAACCATCCCCAGTACGTCTTTCAACGAGTTGATATTTGCGACCAAACTTCTCTCGAGAGCATCCTGATGGAGAATGAAGTCGATGCGGTGGTCAATTTTGCCGCCGAAAGTCACGTGGACCGTTCGATTGACGGTCCCGAACCCTTCGTGCAAACCAATATCGTCGGAACCTTGCGTTTGCTTGAAGCCACCAAAACCTTTCTTTCGAAATGCACCGCCGACCGCCAAAAGGCGTTCAGATTTCTTCATGTTTCCACCGATGAAGTCTATGGTTCTCTTACGGCGGAGGATCCCGCATTTTGTGAGTCCACCCCCTACGCTCCCAATAGTCCGTATTCTGCTTCGAAGGCAGCGGCGGATCATTTGGCGCGCGCTTATCACCACACCTTTGGCCTGCCGGTTTTGACAACCAACTGCTCTAACAATTACGGGCCTTATCAGTTTCCTGAAAAGCTCGTCCCCCTTATGATTCTGAACGCCTGTGAGGGAAAGAGTCTGCCGATCTATGGAGATGGCTCGAACGTGCGGGATTGGTTGCACGTCGAAGACCATTGTTCGGGAATCCTCGCGGTTCTGCAAAAAGGTCGCTTGGGTGAGACTTATTGCATTGGAGGAGAGTCCGAGAAGACCAACATGGAGGTCATTGACACGCTTTGCTCCCTTCTTGACGAGAGGTTCCCTGACCATGCTCCGCATGCAAAACTAAAGTCTTTCGTACGTGACAGACCGGGGCACGACCAAAGGTATGCCATTGATTTTTCGAAAATACGCGGTGAAATGGATTGGTGCCCGACCTATTCCTTCGAGGACGGCATGGCGCAAACCGTAGATTGGTATCTAGGCAACCGAGAATGGTGTGAAAACGTTACCAGCGGTAAATACCAAAGGGAAAGGCTCGGCGCATCATGAGCGGAAGAAAAGGCATTGTTCTGGCAGGAGGCTCGGGGACCAGGCTATATCCATTGACTATGGCGGTAAGCAAGCAATTGATGCCGGTCTACGATAAGCCGATGATCTACTATCCGATATCGATTCTTCTCCTTGCCGGGATCCGAGATATTTTGATCATTTCAACCCCTCGTGATTTGCCTACCTTTCGTGAGTTGCTTGGGGATGGTTCGCGCTTTGGCGTGTCCTTTTCGTATGCCGAGCAACCAAGTCCGGATGGACTGGCGCAGGCTTATCTGATTGGTGAAGAATTTCTCGGTGACTCACCTTCCGCGCTCATTCTGGGCGATAACGTCTTTTATGGACATGAGTTGGAAAAAACCCTCAAGGATGCCGACGATCGTAGAGAGGGAGCCACCATCTTCGGCTATCACGTTGCTGACCCCTCCAATTATGGTGTGGTTGAGTTTGACGATTCGGGTAGTGCCGTTTCATTGGAAGAAAAGCCCACCAATCCCAAATCCAATTTTGCAGTCCCGGGTTTGTATTTTTTCGATAACCAAGCGAGCGCCCGAGCAGCTGAGCTCAAGCCTTCGGCACGCGGGGAGTTGGAGATCACCGATCTGAATCGCGCATACCTTGAGGCAGGTGAACTTTCCGTTGAAGTCTTGGGCAGGGGAACCGCTTGGTTGGACACGGGAAGCCATGACAACTTGGCGTCTGCTACGGATTTCATTAAGGTGATCGAACGTAGGCAAGGACTGAAGATTGCCTGTCTTGAGGAAATTGCCTTTCACAAGGGTTGGATAACCCACGGGGATTTGGAAGGTTTCGCGGATGAGCATGGCTCCTCCTCCTACGGAATCTATCTTCGGGCACTTCTGAATAGAAAATAGTGTACGGAAACATATCAACGCATCATGATGCGTTGATGAATAAACTTGATTCGATGACTGGTATTTGCTGAAATGCACATATGTCTAAATCGTTTATATTTTCTTCCGAATCCGTGGGTGAGGGTCATCCCGACAAAGTGTCCGACTCGATCTCGGATAGCGTATTGGACGCCTGCTTGGAGCAGGATGCCAAAAGTCGCGTAGCCTGCGAAACCCTCGTCAAAAGCAATTGCGTTACCATTGCCGGTGAAATCACCACCGATGCGAAATTCGATTACGAGAAGGTGGTTCGGGAAGCAATCCGGGACATCGGTTACGTCAACGATGACGATGTCTTTCATGCCGACAAAGTCTTTATCACCAATCAGTTGACCGCTCAGTCCAGGGATATCGGGCAGGGAGTGGACGCTGCCGCCGCCGAAGGAAAAGGCACTGCCGAACAAGGTGCGGGCGACCAAGGTATCATGTTCGGTTACGCATGCAACGAGACATCGGAATTGATGCCTGCTCCAGTTATGTTCGCACACCGGATTTTACGCAAAATGGCGGAGGTTCGGAAAACGACTGCGAAAGCCCCCTGGTTGCGACCGGATTGCAAATCCCAAGTGGCCATGCGTTATGAGGGAGGGATTATGGCTGGTATCGAAAATGTAGTGGTTTCCACTCAGCATGCCGAAGATGCTGACAATGACACGATACGATCCTTCATCGAAGAGGAAATCATCAAACCTTCTCTTCCGCCCGAACTCCTTTCATCCTCAACCGTATATTTGATTAATCCTACCGGTCGATTCGTTATCGGCGGTCCGCAGGGCGATTCGGGGTTGACTGGTCGAAAGATCATCGTCGATACCTACGGCGGGTGGGGTCGGCACGGAGGCGGTGCTTTTTCGGGGAAGGATCCGAGTAAGGTGGATCGGTCCGCTGCGTACATGTGTCGCTGGGTGGCAAAGAACGTGGTCGCCGCGCAGTTGGCGGATCGCGTTGAAATTCAGGTTGCCTATGCAATTGGACATCCTGATCCCACAAGCATCACCATCGATTGTTTCGGCACCGAGAAGGCGCCCGAGGACCGGATTCAAAAGGCGATTTGCGAAACCTTCAACTTCAAGCCGGCTGAAATCGTCTCTCAATTGGATCTGCTTCGGCCCTTTTATCGCGAAACCACGCATTACGGCCATTTTGGGAAATCCGATTTGCCTTGGGAGCAGACCAACCGAACCGAAGATTTGCAAAGGGCCGTCTCTTAAAAAATTGATCCTTTTTTACCCGACAGTCGTTCTCTTAACCAATGATTACAATGACAGACACCATCACTCCAACTCTTGATTATAAAGTAGCAGATATTACCCTTGCCGAATTTGGCCGTAAGGAAATTACGATTGCCGAACATGAAATGCCCGGTCTCATGGCGACCCGTGAAAAATACGGTCCCTCCAAGCCTTTGGCTGGAGTGAAAATTATGGGTTCCTTGCACATGACCATTCAGACTGCCGTTCTCATCGAAACCCTCGTGGACCTCGGCGCTGACGTCCGCTGGTGTTCTTGCAACATCTTTTCCACCCAAGACCATGCCGCCGCCGCGATTGCCGCCGCGGGAATTCCCGTTTTCGCGTGGAAGGGTGAAACTCTGGAAGATTACTGGGATTGCACATGGAATGCGCTTACTTGGCCGGACGGTTCGGGTCCCGACCAAATCGTCGACGATGGTGGAGACGCCACCTTGCTTATTCACAAAGGCGTCGAACTCGAAAATGGAAGCGATTGGGTAAACGGGATTTCGGACAACCATGAGGAGCAGGTCATCAAAGATCTCTTGAAAAAAGTGCATGCGGACAATGCCCATCATTGGACTCCGATTTCAAAGGAAATCGTCGGCGTATCCGAAGAAACCACCACCGGTGTTCACCGTCTCATTGAGATGGAAGAGCAAGGCAACCTTCTTTTTCAAGCCATCAACGTCAATGATTCGGTCACCAAGTCTAAATTCGACAACAACTATGGCTGTCGTCATTCACTCGTGGACGGAATCAAAAGAGCGTTGGACGTGCTTATCTCCGGAAAAGTCGCCATGGTTTGTGGATATGGTGATGTCGGCAAAGGATCCGCTGACTCATTGGCCAATGAAAAAGCGAGGGTCATGGTTTCCGAAATCGACCCGATCTGCGCCCTGCAAGCCTGCATGTCCGGCTACCAAGTCACTACGATTGAAGATGCTTTGGAAACCGCGGACATCTTTGTGACGACCACGGGCAACAAAGACATCATAACCGCCGAACACATCAGCAAGATGAAAGATCAGGCGATCGTCTGTAACATTGGCCACTTCGACAACGAGATCCAAGTCGCCCAACTCGAAGCCATGGAAGGTGTTACCAAGGAGATCATCAAGGACGACTCCGTTCCCGGCGGACCTGTAAGCCGATTTACCTTTCCGGACGGCAAGAGTATTTACCTGCTCGCCGAAGGACGCTTGATCAACTTGGGATGCGCAACCGGACATCCCAGTTTCGTAATGTCCAACAGTTTCACTAACCAGACCATAGCTCAAATCGACATCCGCAAGA
>MDTD01150218.1_pt1 | contig 14768 bp, 24 predicted proteins | sample 811221 | NCBI WGS metagenome assembly MDTD01 (sample SAMN05326646, study PRJNA326480) | marine metagenome | isolation source: seawater | place: Pacific Ocean: South West | collected 2011
CAATCTGTTAACAATATCATCACTTACAAATTTTCCATCATTCATATCGTTTATTATCATTTTACCAATTTCCGTTTCATATTTAATTTCATCTCTTAACATATCGCCAGTTGAAATTTGAAATCCATTTATTTTTTTTACTAAATATTTTGATTGAGTACCTTTTCCAGCACCAGGAGGTCCAAATAATATAATGTTCACCTATTTTCCAAATTGGGTTTTTTTAATTAGTTGTTCATATTGAGTACTCATTAATCTTGTTTGGATTTGAGTAACAGTATCAATAGCAACAACTACAACAATTAATATCGAAGTACCGCCTAAATAAAAAGGTATTGGATAATTAGCAATTAAAAATTCTGGCATTAAACAGACTAAAGTTAAATATAATGCACCAATTGTGGTAAGTTTTGTTAAGATATTTTCAATATACAATGCAGTACTCTCTCCTGGTCGAATTCCAGGAATAAAACCACCATATTTTCTTAAATTTTCAGCAGTCTCGTTTGGATTAAAGGTAATTGATGTATAAAAAAAAGTGAAGAAAATTATTCCTGACGCATATAACAACATGTAAAGAGGTTGCCCTTGTGAAAAAAAAGATGCAATATTTATAAAAGTTTCATTTTGAGAAATATTAAAATTTGAAAATGTTATAGGTAATAACAATAAAGCTGACGCAAATATTGCTGGTATAACGCCTGCTGAATTAATTTTTAGTGGTAGATGTGATGAGTCGCCACCATATATTTTATTTCCAACCTGTCTTTTAGGATAATTTATAGGAATTTTTCTTAGAGCTCTTTCCATAAATACAATAAACATAATTGTTAATATTAAAATAACAAATATAGAGATAATAACCAAAGTCGACAAAGCTCCCGTTCTACCTAATTCAAATGTTGTAGCTAGAGCTCTTGGAATTTCGGCAACTATGCCTGAAAAAATTATTAACGAAATTCCGTTACCAATTCCTCTTTGAGTAATCTGCTCACCTAACCACATCAAAAACATGGTACCAGCAACTATAGTAGTTACTGTAGAAATTTTAAAAAAAATACCTGGATTTATAACTAAATTTGCAGATGACTCTAGTCCTACCGAAAGACCATAACCCTGTACAGTAGCAAGAAGAACTGTACCATACCTTGTTATTTGAGTTATTTTCTGTCTTCCTTTTTCACCCTGAGATTTCAAATTTTTAAAATAATCAGATACTCCAGTTAATAATTGAACAATTATCGATGATGAAATATATGGCATGATACCTAAAGCAAATATCGCCATTCTACTTATTGCTCCACCAGCAAATACATTAAACATTCCTAATAAACCTTTTTGGTTGCCCTCCATTAAGATTTGAAGTTGATTTGGATCAATTCCAGGAAGTGGTACGAATGTACCAAGTCTATAGACAGCAAGAATAAAAATTGTAAATAAAATTCTATTTCTTAAATCATTTTGACCACTTGAGCTCATTATATATTATTTTTTGTTATAAACTGAGATCCTGATTTTAGTAATTTATCTTTTGCTGATTTTGAAAGAAATTCTGTATCTAAAGTGACTTTATTCTTTATTTCTCCAAGGCCTAAAATTTTAAAATTTTGTGTATTTTTTTTTACTATTTTATTGGATTTCAAAAACTTTAAATCAATTTTTGTTGTCGAGGTTATTATTTTTTTATCTATTAACGACTGAATTTGTGATAAATTTATTATAGCTAATTCTCCTTTTTTCTTGATCGGATTAAAACCTCTCTTTGGCAGTCTTCTATACAAAGGCATCTGTCCACCCTCAAAACTTTTTATAGCTACACCTCTTCTAGATTTTTGACCCTTAACGCCTCTTCCTGAGGTTTTACCCTTTCCACTTCCTATACCTCTACCTATTCTTTTTTTTCGTTCCTTAGTTTTTAATTTTGAATTAAGTTTCATTTAACCTCTTTTTTCAACAATTTCTGATATTTTTTTGTTTCTAGATAACGATATTGATTTAGGCGAATGTTGCAACTTTAGTGCTTTAATACAAGCCCTTATAACATTATGGGGATTTCCTGTGCCTAAAGATTTTGCTACTATATCTTTAATACCTACTACTTCACAAATTGAACGAATAGGACCACCTGCAATTATCCCTGTACCTTTTGGTGCAGATCTAAGTATGACTTTACCTGCCCCATCTTTGCTGTAAACATCATGATGTATAGTTCGACCATCTCTTAATGGAATTTTTATCATTTTTCTTCTTGCCAGTTCATTAGCTTTTTTAATAGCGTCAGGAACTTGTTTAGCTTTTGCGTGCGCAACACCTAACTGACCATTTTGATTGCCAACAACAACTAATGCAGAAAATCCAAATCTTCTACCACCTTTGACGACTTTAGTTATTCTATTTATATGTACTAATTTATCAATAAATTCGTTATTTTTGTCCATTTAAAATTCCATCCCATTTTTTTTTAATGCTTCTGCAAAAAGTTTTATTCTTCCATGATATTTATATATACCTCTATCAAAGTATACTTTTGTTATTTTTTTTTCTTTAGCCTTATCTGCTAAATCTTTAGCAACTAATTCAGATAGTTCTGATTTTTTCTTATTTAAATTTTTTACATTTTTTTTATTCGAGGTAGCTGAAATTAAAGTTTTATTAATTTTATCATCAATAATTTGTGCAGAAATATTTTTTGAAGATCTAAATACTGACAATCTTAGTCTGTTATTAGGATTATTTTTTTTTAGTTTATTTCTAATTCTATATTTTTTTCTAATTTTTGAGTTTAGTTTCATTATTTCTTTTTTCCTTCTTTTCTAAGAATATACTGACCTTGTTCTTTTATACCTTTACCTTTATATGGTTCAGTTTTTTTAAAAGATTTAATCTTAGCAGCAACAGATCCGACTTGTTGTTTATCTGATCCAGTTATTTTAATAATTGTTTGCTTTTCAACAGTGATTTTAATACCTTCAGGAATATTATAATTTACATCATGACTAAACCCTATTTGTAGATTTAAGGTAGTGCCTTTTACGGCCGCTCTAAATCCCACTCCAGTTAATTCTAGTGTTTTGGAATATCCATCGTTTAGACCTTTTATTGCATTATTTATTAAACTTCTATTTAAACCCCAAACTCTTTTTGTATTTTGATTAATAACTTTAGGTTTTATTGAAACTTCCTTACCATCATTTATATTAAGATCAAAAACATTTGTATCTAAAGATATGTTATTTTTTCCTAAAGGTCCTTCCATTTTTAAAATATTTCCGTCTAAGGAAACTTTAACTTTTTCTGGCACTGAGATGTTAATCTTACCTATTTTTGACATTAAAATACCTTACAAATAATTTCTCCACCAACTTGGTTTTTTCTCGCATCCTGATCTGTCATTACACCCTTGGGGGTAGATATAATTGCAATACCTAGGCCATTACTAACTTTTGGTAGACTTTCTGCACTTGAAAATATTCTTCTACCAGGTTTTGAAATTCTTTGTATTGAGTTTATAACTGGGTTTCCTGAATTATATTTTAAATCAATCATTAAATTATTTTTACCCTCTAATAATTCTACTTTGTAGTTTATTATATAACCCTCATTTTTAAGTACATCAGCAATTTTTGTTTTAAATTTTGAGGAAGGTATTACAACTTTTTTATAATTTCTAAGACTTGCATTCTTAATTCTTGCAATCATATCTCCAATTGGATCACTTAAACTCATTATTTCTCCTTTACCAGCTTGATTTTACCATACCAGGAATCTTTCCCTCTAAAGTTAATTTTCTTAAAGCAATTCTTGATATTTTTAATTTTCTATAAACACCGTGAGGTCTTCCTGATATTTGACATCTATTTACGACACGGACTTTTGATGAATTTCTCGGCAATTTTGATAGTTTTTGTTGAGCTTTAAATCTCTCCTCTAGGGGTAATTTTTTATCCATTATTATTTTTTTTAATTTATTTCTTTTATTTAAAAATTTTTTTGAAAGCTTTATCCTTCTATTATTTTTATTTATTGAGCTTAATTTAGCCATTAATTACTCTCCTTTTTTATAAATGGAAAATTGAATTCTTTTAATAACTCATAACTGTGATCAACCTTTTGAGATTTGATTACTATAGTTATGTCAAGACCTCTAATTTTTTCTACTTTATCAAAATTTACTTCAGGAAAAATTATATGCTCTTTAACGCCGAAGGTATAATTACCATTTTTATCAAACCCTTTAGGTGAAAGACCTCTAAAGTCTTTAATTCTTGGTAACGCAATATTGACTAATCTATCTAAAAATTCATACATTCTGTCTTTTCTAAGTGACACCTTTAATCCAGAATTTGATCCTTTTCTTGTCTTAAAATTTGAAATAGATTTTTTAAATTTAGTTAAAGTAGGTTTTTGACCAGTTAATAACGATAAATCATTTTCGCAAGATTTTAAAATTTTTGTATCATTTCCATCAAGTCCTAATCCCATATTTATTACAATTTTTTGTAATTTAGGTCCCATATTTATATTTTTGTATCCAAATTTAGTTTTAAGATTTGGTATAATATTTTTTTGATAAATATCTTTTAACCTAGGTATCATGCTTTAGCTTTTTTATCCTTTTTTTTATCTTTTTGATTTTCAATAATCATTAAATTTGAAATATTTATATAATTTTCCTTACTTATGATTCCACCTTTTTTTTCTTTTGTTGTCTTCATATGCTTCTTCACTAGATTCAATCCTTTAACTTTTGCTCTATTGTTTGATCTGTCTATTTCAATAATTTCACCCTCTTTTTTCTTATTTTTTCCAGCTAGCACTTTTACACGTAAACCTTTTTTAATCATTTATAAAACCTCCGGTGCTAATGAAATTATTTTCATTTGACCTCTAACTCTTAACTCTCTTGTAACGGGACCAAATATTCTAGTTCCTATAGGTTCACCTTTATCATCAGTAAGCACGGCAGCGTTGTTATCAAATTTTACTTTTGATCCATCATTTCTATGTATTCCTTTTTTAACTCTCACAACGACTGCATTATGAACTGAACCTTTTTTAACTTTTCCTTTTGGTATTGCTTCTTTTACTGAAACTTTAATTATATCACCGATACTTGCATATCTTCTTTTTGATCCACCAAGAACTTTTATGCATTCAACTTTTTTTGCGCCTGTATTATCTGCAACCATTAATTCTGTTTGAACTTGTATCATTACTTACCTTCTATAACTTTAAATTTTTTAGTTTTTGATATTGGATTACTTTCGATAATTGAAACTGAATCGCCGTTTTTAAAAGAATTATTTTCATCATGAGCATGATATTTTTTTTTTGTTTTAACAACTTTTTTTAAAATCGGATGTTGATATTTTCTTTCAACAAGTACAGTTATAGACTTATTTCCTTTATCACTAACAACAATACCATTTAATACTTTTTTAGGCATTATTACCTCTTAGATTTGTTTTGAGTCTTGCTATTGTTTTTCTTAACTCTTTAAATTTTGCTGGATTTTTTAATTGTCCATTATTTTTTTGAAATCTTAAATTAAATAAATCTTTTTTAAAACTATCTAAGTTTTTTAAAATTTCAGATTTTGAAAGTTTTTTAACTTCTTTTTTTTTCATTATATTCTCTTAATAAATTTACATTTAATTGGTAGTTTTGCAGATGCTTTATATAAAGCTTCTTTAGCAATGTGCTCTGATACTCCATCTACTTCAAAAAGTATTCTACCAGGTTTGACTCTGCATGCCCAATACTCTGGTGATCCTTTTCCTTTACCCATTCTAACTTCTGTTGGTTTTTTTGAAATTGGTATATTTGGAAAAATTCTAGTCCAAACACGACCTTGCCTTTTCATATGTCGTGTTAAAGCTACTCTCGCTGCTTCAATCTGTTTTGATATCACTCTCTCAGGTTGGATTGCTTTAAGACCGTATGAACCGTAATTCATTAGATTACATCTTGATGCAACGCCATGAATTCTTCCTTTGTGTGCTTTTCTGTATTTTGTTCTTGTTGGTTGAAGCATAATTAGTTTTTATTAGTCTCTTGACTAAACTCCTTTGTAAAAATTTCACCTTTATAAATCCATACTTTTACACCAATTATACCATAAGTAGTAAGAGCCTCTGCCTCTGCATAATCAATATCTGCTCTTAAAGTATGTGAAGGTATAGCGCCATCTCTTAACCATTCAGTTCTTGCAATTTCATTTCCACCCAGTCTTCCACTAAGTGCTACTTTAATACCCTTGGCACCTAACCTGATTGCTGACTGCATTGCTCTTTTCATGGCTTTTCTGTATGAAACTCTTTTTACAAGTTGTTGGGCAATATTTTCAGCAACTAAAAAACTATTAGTTTCAGGTTTTTTTACTTCTTTAATATTTAAAACAACTTCGTTTGAAGTAATATCTGATAGTTTTCTCTTAATTTTTTCAATATCACTTCCTTTTTTGCCAATAACAAATCCAGGTCTTGAAGTATATATTGTAACAAAACATTTTTTTGACGTTCTTTCTATCATAACCTTTGAGACACCAGAATTAACTACTGTTTTTTTAATATGCTCTCTAATTTTAAAGTCCTCAATTAAATAATTCCCAAAGTTTTTTTTATTTGCATACCAAACCGAGTCCCATCCTTTATTAATACCTAATCTTAAACCTATTGGATTAACTTTCTGTCCCATATTATTTTAACTCCTGAGGTTTTTCTGACAAAATTATTGTAACATTTGAGTATGGCTTCATTATTGGAGCAGCCCTACCTTTTGCTCTTGCTCTAAATCTTTTCATTATTATTTGTTTACCACAGTAAGCTTCTTTAATTACTAATTTATCTATATCATATTGATAATTATTTTCTGCATTAGCAATGGCCGAAGAAATTGTTTTTTTAATATCTCTTGATATCCTTTTCTCTGAAAATGTTAAATCCCTTATCGCCTCACCTGCTTTTTTTCCTACTATAGATTTTAATAATGGTGAAAGTTTTCTTATACTCGATCTTACACTTTTATTAACAGCTTTTACGGTCTTTAAATCTGATTTAGTATTTTTAATATTTTTCATAATTATTTTTTACCAGCCTCGGGTGCAGCTTCTTTTGCTTTTTTATCAGCTGGTGTATGTCCAAAAAACTGTCTTGTTGGAGCAAATTCTCCAAATTTATGTCCCACCATATCCTCTGAAATTGTTATAGGAATAAACTTTTTTCCATTATAGATTAAAAAACTTATCCCAACAAAGTCCGGTAATATAGTTGATTTTCTTGACCACGTTTTTATGGGTTTTCTATTCGGATTATTTTTTTCCTTTTCAACTTTTTTGATTAAGCTCTCTTCTACAAAAGGGCCTTTCCAAATTGACCTGGACATAATTATTTTTTACCTCTTCTTCTAATTATAAATTTATCTGTTCTTTTATTATCTCTTGTTTTCAATCCTTTAGCAGAAACTCCTGTTCTTGAAACTGGATGCCTTCCTCCTGCGGTTTTACCTTCGCCACCTCCATGAGGATGATCCACAGGGTTCATTACAACACCTCTAGTATGAGGTCGTCTACCAAGCCATCTTGATCTACCTGCTTTTCCAATGCTTATATTTTTTTGATCAGGGTTAGACAGTACTCCAATTGTACCAAGACATCTGGAGTCAATTTTTCTTACTTCTCCTGAAGTCATTTTTATTATTGAATAATTACCATCTGAGCCAGAAATTGTTACAGATGCACCAGCGGCTCGAGCAATTTTACCTCCGCCTCCTGGCTGTATTTCAACATTATGAATATCAATTCCTACAGGAATGTCTTTTAAAGGCAATGTATTTCCAATTTTTATTTCAGAATTAGGTCCATTTTGTACAACATCGCCAATTTTTATTTTTTGAGGCGCTAAATAATAAGCTTTCTCTCCGTCTTTAAAATTTATTAGCATTATATGACATGATCTGTTTGGGTCATATTCTATTCTTTCTACTTCACCAGAAATATCAAACTTTTTTCTATAAAAATCAATGATTCTGTATTTTTGTTTATGACCTCCACCATGATTTCTAGCAGTTATACGGCCCATATTATTTCTACCTTTGACGGATTTATTCTGTGAAGTAAGAGGTTTATATGGTTTCCCTTTCCATAAATTTGATTTATCAATTAAAATTGTTGATCTTGTAGATTTGGTGTAGGGTTTAAATTGTTTCAATGCCATAAATTAGATACCTGTAGTTAAATCAATATTTTGTCCTTTTTTAAGTGTTACAATAGCTTTTTTAAAACCTGATAACTTAACCTTTTTTCCTCTGGTCGATTTTACTCTATTTTTTTTGTTAACTATATTAACTTTTATCACCTCAACCTTGAAAATCTTTTCAATATTTTTTTTTATTAATTTTTTATTTAAATTTTTATTTACTTTAAAAACTATTTTGTTTTGCTCTGATAGGTTAGTTGACTTCTCAGTAACTATAGGGCTTTTTATGTTATCAAAAATATTGTTTTTATTTATCATGCATATCTCTTTTCTAGCTCTTTAATTGAACTTTCTGTAAAAATGACTTTTTTATATTTTAACAGATCATATAAACTTAAATTACCTGCATCTGAAATTTTGATATTAGGAATATTTTTAAGTGATCTACCAATTTTATCGACAGAATTTTTATCAAGTATAATTATTGAGTTAGTCGCTTCATGTTTCTTTAATAGTGTAAACATCTCTTTTGTTTTGGTAATTTGCTTAGTAAAATCTTCAAAAACTAATAAATTTTTATTTATATTTTTTTCCGAAATTAATGATGTTAATCCTAGTTTTTTCTCTTTTTTATTTAATTTTCTAGTTTTATAAGAATTTTCACCTTTCGGACCGTGCGCAACACCTCCACCAACAAAAATTGGGGCTTTCCTACTTGCGTGTCTAGCATTACCTGTCCCTTTTTGTGCATATATTTTTGATGTTGATCCAACAATCTCATTTTTTTGCTTTGTTTTAGATTTTCTACCTTTGTAATTTGCAATATTTTTGTAAAGGATCTCACTAATCAATTTTTTGTTAATTTTATCTACAAAAAATTTATCGTTTAATTCTAAACTATTTTTATTTCCATTAACTGATAATTTTTCAATTTTCATAAATTATTTTTTCTTCTTATCTGTGATTGATTTAGCTTTTTTTTGTGACTCTATTTTTTCAGAAATTGTAGATTTGTTAATATTTTTAACTGACTGTCTAACTGTTACCTCGCTATTTTTAGATCCAGGAATAGATCCTTTTACAAAAAGTAGTTGATTTTCAGTATCTCTTTTTATTAATTCAAGATTTTGCACAGTTCTATATTTATCACCCATGTGTCCAGCCATTTTTTTATTTTTAAAAACTTTACCTGGATCTTGTCTTTGACCAGTAGAGCCGTGGGATCTGTGAGATATTGAAACACCATGAGAAGCTCTTAGTCCTGAAAAGTTATGTCTTTTCATGGCTCCCGCAAATCCTTTACCAATTGTTTTAGACTTCACATCTACAAATTTTACTTTTTCAAAAATCTCTACGCCAAATTCGTTTCCTTCTTTAAAATTATCCGTATTATCAATTCTTATTTCTGTTAATGTTTTTTTGGGTTCTGTACTTTTTTTTGCATAAAAACCTTTCATTTGTTTTGTAAGTTTAGAATTTTTTATTTTGCCAGATCCAAGTTGGATAGCTGAATACCCTCTTTTTTCTTTATCAATTATAGATATGATTCTAGCCTTTTCCATTTTAAGAACTGTTACGGGTACAGATTGACCTGTTTCGTAGAACTCTCTGGTCATGCCTAATTTTTTTCCAATTAACTCTAAATTGCTCATATTTTAATTTCTACATCAACTCCTGAAGCCAAATCTAATTTCATTAAAGCTTCTACGGTTTGTGGTGTTGGTTCAATTATATCTATTAATCTTTTATGCGTTCTTGTTTCAAATTGTTCTCTACTTTTTTTATCTATATGTGGCGATCTTAAAACAGTATATCTTTCTATTTTAGTTGGAAGAGGAATTGGACCTTTAATGTTTGCTCCTGTTCTTTTAACAGTATTAACAATCTCCTCTGTTGATTGGTCAAGAATTTTATTGTCGTAAGCTCTAAGTTTAATTCTTATATTTTGTTTATCCATTATTATGTACCCGTTTTTTTAGTTACTTCATCTTGAACATTTTGTGGAACTTTATCGTAATGATCAAAGAACATCGAATATTGTGCTCTACCTTGTGACATAGATCTTAATGCATTAATATAGCCAAACATATTAGCCAATGGCACCATTGCTGTAATAACAGTTGCATTTCCTCTAGGTTCCTGAGTGCTTATTTGTCCTCTTCTACTATTTAAATCACCAATGACATCTCCCATATAATCTTCAGGAGTAACTACTTCAACTCTCATTACTGGTTCGAGAAGTTTTAAAGTTGCTTTTTGACAAGCATCTTTAAAACATTGTCTAGATGCTAATTCAAAAGCTAATACACTAGAATCTACATCATGATGTAATCCATCAACTATAGTAACCTTATAATCAATTATTGGAAAGCCAGCTAAAATACCGTTGTCAGAAACACTTTCTATACCTTTTTCAACACCAGGTATGAATTCTTTTGGTATAGCACCGCCTTTAATTTTGTTTTCTACTTCCCGTCCTTTTCCAGGGTCTAATGGTTCAAGTTGTAGTTTTACTCTTGCAAATTGTCCAGCTCCACCACTTTGTTTCTTGTGTGTATAGTCTGCCTCTGATGAGCTTAGGATAGTTTCCCTATACGCAACTTGTGGTGCTCCTACATTTGCTTCTACTTTAAACTCTCTCTTCATTCTATCTACAATAATGTCTAAATGAAGTTCTCCCATTCCTTTAATTATAGTTTGTCCTGACTCTTCATCAGAAGTAACTCTAAATGAAGGGTCTTCTTTAGCTAATCTTCCTAGCGCTTCGCCCATTTTTTCTTGATCAGCTTTACTCTTAGGTTCTACTGCGATTTCAATTACAGGATCTGGGAATTCCATTGGCTCTAGCAATACAGGAGTGTCCTTATTTGCTAATGTATGGCCAGTAATAGTGTTTTTTAATCCCGCTAGGGCTACTATATCCCCTGCATTGGCTTCTTTTATATCCTCTCTAGAGTTGGCGTGCATTAGGAGCATTCTACCCACTCTTTCCTCTTTTTCTTTCGATGTATTATAAATACCTGTACCTGATTTTACTGTTCCTGAATATATTCTAATAAAGGTTAAGCTTCCAACAAAAGGATCATTTGCAACTTTAAAAGCTAAAGCTGAGAAGGGAGCGCTGTCATCAAATTTCATTTCAATTTCATCTTCCGTATTAGGTTTTGTACCCTTTATAGATCCAAGATCTTTAGGACTTGGTAAAAAATCAACTACTGCATCTAAAAGCGGTTGAACTCCTTTATTTTTAAAGGCTGAACCTGTAATTACCGGAACAAAACTAAAATTTAAGCAACCTTTTCTTATACATTGAATTAAATCTTCATCTTTAATATCTTCACCATTTAAGTAACTTTCCATGAGTTTTTCGTCTTGTTCAACTGCGCTTTCCACTAGTTCTTGCCTATATTTGTCAGTTATTTCTTTTAACTCCTGAGGTATATCTTGATACTCAAACTCTGCTCCTAAAGACTCATCTTTCCAAATTACTGCTTTCATTTTTATCAAATCTACAACTCCTTTTAGAGAAGACTCTATTCCAACAGGCACTTGGAGAACTAGGGGTTTTGCTCCCAATCTATCTTTAATCATATCAACACATCTGAAAAAATCTGCACCAGTTCTATCTAATTTATTTACAAAGCAAATTCTTGGAACTTTATATTTATCTGCTTGCCTCCATACAGTTTCTGATTGAGGTTCTACTCCAGCGACACCATCAAAAACTGCTACAGCGCCATCTAAAACCTTTAAAGATCTCTCAACTTCAATTGTAAAATCCACATGGCCTGGTGTATCAATAATATTAATCCTGTGATCTCTCCAAAAACATGTAGTTGCGGCAGATGTAATTGTTATACCTCTTTCTTGTTCTTGCTCCATCCAATCCATTGTAGCCGCGCCATCATGTACTTCTCCAATTTTGTGACTCTTTCCTGTATAATAAAGAACTCTTTCTGTTGTAGTAGTCTTACCAGCATCAATATGAGCCATTATTCCTATATTTCGGTATTTATCTATTTCGTGAGTTCTAGCCATAAAATATTACCATCTATAATGAGCAAAAGCTTTATTTGACTCTGCCATTTTGTGAGTATCTTCTTTTTTTTTAATTGATGATCCTTTGTTATTATAAGCATCGAATATTTCATTAAATAGTTTATCAGACATTGTTTTATCTTTTCTTTTTCTTGAAGCATCTATAAGCCATCTAAGGGCAAGAGCTTGAGATCTTTTGGGCCTAACTTCCACAGGCACTTGGTAAGTTGCGCCACCTACTCTTCTAGATCTAACCTCGACTGTTGGTCTTATGTTATTTATTGCTTCATTAAAAACGTTAATTGGTTCATCTTTAGATTTAGACTTTATTTTATTTAAAGCATCATAAACAATCTTTTCTGCAGTAGTTTTTTTACCGTCAAACATTATTGAATTTATTAATTTAGGTATTATTACTGATTTGAATTTTGGATCTACAATTGGAATTTTTTTTGGTGCTTTCTTTTTTCTAGACATTTTTATTTACCTTTTTTTGCACCATATTTTGATCTTTGTTGTTTTCTTGCTGAAACACCTTGAGTATCAAGATTACCTCTAAGTATATGATATCTAACACCTGGCAAATCTTTTACTCTACCTCCACGAATTAAAACTACAGAGTGTTCTTGCAAGTTGTGACCTTCGCCAGGAATGTATGAAATTACCTCATGACCATTTGATAATCTCACTCTAGCAACTTTTCTAAGTGCTGAGTTAGGTTTTTTTGGAGTTGTTGTATAAACTTTTAAGCAAACACCTCTTTTTTGTGGTGATTGTTCTAAAGCGGGAACTTTATTTCTAGACTTAGGTCTAGATCTTTTCTTACGTAATAATTGGTTTACTGTAGGCATATTAAAATTATTTTTTCGGAAAGAAACTATAAAGCGGCTAGTTTGGCAGCGTTTAGTACAAAGTACTACATTCCAACCAAAAAAATATCGCCAAAATACTCAAAATTATAGATTTGTCAAACTAAAAGGCCACAAAAAAGTGGTATTTTACTAACTATTAGATTGGATTTCAGCGGTTTCTTGCTTTTCTTTTTCAGTTAAATAAATGTTATCATCAGATTTTGCTTTAGAATTCCAAGCAACTTTTATAGACCCTGTTCCTGCTGGAACTAGTCTTCCTACAATAACATTTTCTTTAAGTCCTTTTAATTTGTCTGTTTTACCTTTGATAGCTGCATCTGTTAGAACTCTTGTTGTTTCTTGAAAGGAAGCTGCAGAAATAAATGACTCAGTTTGCAATGAAGCTTTGGTAATACCCATTAATATTCTTTCGCCTACAATTTCTGTTTTTCCCTCATTTCTAAGTTTTAAGTTTTGTTCATCAAAATTAGTTTTTTCAATTATTTCACCTGGTAGTAAATTAGAGTCACCAGGCAATTTAACTTCAATTTTTTTAAGCATTTGTCTTAAAATAACTTCTATATGTTTGTCATTTATTATTACACCTTGTAATCTATAAACTTCTTGAACTTGATTGACAAAATATTCTGTTAAGTCCTTAATTCCTAATATTCTTAAAATATCATGTGGTAATGGTTGGCCATCTAGAAGATATTCTCCTTTTCTTATTTTTTCACCTTGGTTAAAATTAATATGTTTACCTTTAGGTATTAAATATGATGAAGTATCTCCATTTTCAGATTCAATTGTAATTCTTTGTTTTCCTCTAACTTCTTTCCCAAATAAAACTTTTCCATCATTCTCAGCAATAATTGCACTGTCTTTTGCTTTCCTTGCTTCAAATAATTCAGCTACTCTAGGTAGACCTCCTGTTATATCTTTTGTTTTAGAAGTTTCTTTAGGTAATCTTGCTATAACATCTCCTGCATTAATTTTTTGTCCGTCTGAAACAGATAAAATTGAATCTGGAACTAGATAATATCTTGCTTCGTTATCATCAGCTTTCTTAATAACGTTCCCTTTTGCATCTCTAAGTGTTATTCGTGGTTTCAAATCTGTATTTTTAGATTGTGTTTTCCAATCAATTACTGTTTTCGTAGAAATACCAGTTGCATCATCAGTCGTCTCCGCGATTGAGACGCCATCAATTAAATCAACAAAGTTTGCTATACCACTTTTTTCAGCAATTACTGGCGTTGTATATGGATCCCATTCACAAATTTTAGTGTTTTTATTTATAAGATCGCCATTTTGATAAAATAATTTTGAACCATAAGGAACTTTATAAACTGCAATTTGCATACCCTTATCATCTTCAATTGATAATTGTGTATTTCTTCCCATGACAATCAGATTTTTTTTAGAGTCTTCAATTAAATTGGTATTAATAATTTTCAAGGTTCCTTTTGATTTTGTAATTATTTGACTATCTTGCTTAATAGAAGCTGTTCCACCAACGTGAAAAGTTCTCATGGTTAACTGAGTTCCTGGCTCACCAATTGATTGAGCAGAAATCATTCCAATTGCCTCACCAACATTTACCAATATACCCCTTGATAAGTCTCTACCATAACAAGTAGAGCAAACTCCATCTGGTAAACTACAAGTTATTACAGAGTGCACG
>MDTD01196139.1_pt1 | contig 14768 bp, 22 predicted proteins | sample 811221 | NCBI WGS metagenome assembly MDTD01 (sample SAMN05326646, study PRJNA326480) | marine metagenome | isolation source: seawater | place: Pacific Ocean: South West | collected 2011
CTTATTACAGCAGGCACATAGAGATAAAGGCAAATTCAGTATACCTGTTTTGCTTCGTGTTATTTTTGTAAATGAGGAAAAGATGTTTCTTTTACAGCCGGAATTTCTTCAAATGTATGAAATGCTGGTGGTGAAGGGACAGCCCACTCAAGTGACATGACAGATGTCTGCTCATCTTCAAATTGCCATGGATTTTCATCAACAACGTCATTTCCTGTGAGTGTTTTAAATACTACATAGAAAAAGAAAATACTTGCTAAAATAGACAAATATGATCCATAACTACATACAACATTCCATTGTGCAAATGCATCAGGATAATCTGGGATACGTCGAGGCATTCCAGCTAACCCAAGAAAGTGCATTGGAAAAAATGTAAGGTTCACACCGATGAAAAAGAGCCAAAAATGGATTTGTCCTAGTGTTTCAGGATATTGATACCCTGAGATTTTCCCAATCCAGTAGTAAAATCCAGCAAATAACCCAAACACAGCCCCCATTGATAATACATAATGGAAGTGAGCAACAACATAGTAAGTGTCATGTAAAGCAATATCAATTCCAGCATTCGCTAGAATCACACCAGTAAGCCCACCGACAGTAAAAAGGAAAATAAATCCAATTGCAAAAAGCATTGGTGTACGAAGATGGATAGATCCCCCCCACATTGTAGCAATCCAACTAAAAATTTTAATTCCTGTTGGCACAGCAATAATCATTGTAGCAGCTGTAAAATATGCACGCGTATCAACATCAAGTCCTACAGTATACATATGATGAGCCCAAACAATAAATCCAAGTAATCCGATACTTAACATTGCATAAATCATTCCAATTTGTCCAAAAATACTTTTTCGACTAAATGTCATGATAACATGAGAAACAATTCCCATTGCAGGTAAAATCAGAATATACACTTCAGGGTGCCCAAAAAACCAAAATAAATGTTGATATAGAATTGGATCTCCTCCTCCACTTGGATCAAAGAAACTTGTAGAGAAATTTCGATCTGTTAATAACATTGTAATAGCTCCAGCTAACACAGGTAAAGATAACAGTAATAGAAATGCTGTAATTAACACACTCCACACAAAAAGTGGTAAACGGTGCATTACTAAGCCAGGTCCACGCATATTAAAAATTGTGGTAATGAAGTTAATTGCACCTAAAATACTACTTGCACCAGAAACATGTAAACTGAAAATTGCTAAATCAACAGCCCCACCTGAGTGACTTGTAATATGACTTAATGGTGGATAAACCGTCCATCCAGTACCTACACCTACTTCTACAAGCGCAGAACTAAGTAAAAGTAAAAGAGAGGGAGGTAAAAGCCAAAAACTAATATTATTTAAACGAGGGAAAGCCATATCTGGCGCACCAATCATAATTGGCACAAACCAATTTCCATAGCCTCCAATTAATGCTGGCATCACCATGAAAAAAATCATAAGAAATGCATGAGCAGTAATAAGAACATTATAAAGTTGGTGATTGCCACCTAAAATTTGGTTTCCAGGTTGCGCAAGTTCCATACGAATCAAAAGTGAAAAACATGAGCCCAACACACCGGAAAATGCACCAAAAATAAGATATAATGTTCCAATATCTTTGTGGTTGGTTGAAAATAACCAACGGTCAATAAAATGTTTCATACATACACTGGGTTATTAAAAGAGAAATTAAATAGTCGAAGTTTCTCCACAAAAAACAAAACATAAGGGTTTACAAGCTTTTGTTTTGTTAAGCCTCTATAAACAAACTTATCTGAAAAAAAAGCATGTTTTTTAGTAGACTTATTTAAAAGCTTTATATTCAAACACAAAAGATATGAAAAAAGTGCGGGCCATAAAGGTATATACACTTCAAAATAAGATTCTGCTTTTCCCTGCGTGTCCCATGTGGTCACAGTATATACAGGGTATAGAAAGGTCAAAATCGAATGCAGTTTGGGTTCGGTTGAAGCACTCCGTACTAAAAAAAGCAGAAAAAATCTAGTATACAAACAAAAGAAGCCGTGTTTGATTTGGTGGTTTTTATCAACCACCAAATAATTTATTTCTTTTTTGTCTTTTTAGGGCTAGCTGCCTTTTTTGCTTTTGCCGGTGAAATTTGTTCTTCGCTGTTTGAAAAGGAAACTTTTTGAGGTGCGTCTTTTCGTTTCATTGTTCCAACGAGTTCAAGAGCATTTTGCATACATAATGTTTGCATTGTTTTCTTTTGTAAAAGCATGGCGTCTAACATAACATGTTTATAAGCATGGCATGTTACAGTATGTAAATGTGCTTGAAGTGCATGTTGTTGTGTGATCATATTTTGAAGTTGTGTCACAGCTTGTGTTTGTACAGTATTACGAACAGCTTGTGCACGTTGTGTATGAATTGTTTCGACATTCACTAAAACAAGAGCTCCTAAAGCCATTACACTTTGTGCAATTTTTTGTTGCACTTGACTCTGATGTTTCACTTCTTTTAACATAGTTTCTTTTGTGTGAAAAAATGCTTGTAATTCATCTTGAATATGGGTTGCACGTGTTTGAAATGTTTCAGCAATTGCATCCCCCATTGTACTTGCGCTTGTGACAATAAATGCAAGAAAACTTAAAGCAATAAGTAATTCTTCATTATAAATAAGAATATTTTTCGAGCTTAAAACAACAAAAAGTAATGTTCCAGCAAGAATATACATAAAATTTTGACGTAAACTTCGTATCATACAAAAAGTGTTTTTTTTGTCCCTCTTTTACGAGGGGTTGTTACCCTTTAAAAAGAGCGTTTACAAATGCTTTTTGAAACACAATTGCTTTGTTTGCATTATTTGGATGCGCAATTTGTGTTTGTGCACTTGGTGGTAAAGTATGTTTTAAAGCGTTTGCCATATGTGCAAAAGTAGTTGTATTTTGGTGCATATATGTTTTATAATTGGTGTGCATTTTTTGCAATTGTGTATTTTGTACTTGTGTGGTCGCTTGTGTAAACCATTGATGTGATTGTTTCACAGTGGTTTCTAACATATTTTTAGATTGTGTACATGCTTCAAGCATTTGTTGTGTAGTACTTTGTGTAATTGTTTGTGTAGGTGTTTGTTGAGTTGCTTGTGCAGTAGTTTGTGCAGCTTTTTGATGGCGCACATACAAAACTTTTGCAATCTTTGGAAGAATAGTTTTTGTCAGAAAAATATAGAAAGTGGCATATGTAAAAACAAGCCAAAAGAATTGCGTGAAATAGGTTGTTGCGTCTAATTGTGGCATACGAAATATACTTGTTTTTTATGTGGACATAGGATCCACACAACAAAAATGGGAAAGTGGCTGAGTGGTTTAAGGCGACAGACTGTAAATCTGCTGGCTTTTGTCATCGCAGGTTCGAATCCTGCCTTTCCCAGTCAATGGTTAGATAACATAATGGTAATGTATTGGACTGCAAATCCTGTAATGACGGTTCAAGTCCGTCTCTAACCTTGAGGTATTTTTATGGTGAATATAACTTAATTGGTTAAAGTATCAGACTGTGACTCTGGAAATACGGGTTCAATTCCCGTTATTCGCCTTTTGCAACAGCTGCGCGTGAAGAGTTTGTAGTGTGAAGTTACACATATGTAAAAACTTTTGAGCACCTTGCTTCATAATCAATGTATCTTCCCATTGTAAATGCGTAGTCACAATTTTTCGAATTTGTAAAGCTGTTAAAACTTCTTGAGCATATGATGCACTTACAACTGTACAAGGAAAGTGTTTTTTTCGATTTTCTAAATTTTTTAAAAGAGATTGAAAAGAAGAAAAAGAAGGAATACAAAGAACCTTACAAGGTCCCTTCACACTTTTTAAAAGAGTACGTACCCAAGTTTTGGATTGTGTCAACGCTTTTTGGGCATGAATATGGTGTATTTCCACTTCAGGTTCAATCGCGTGCATTTTTTGAACAAATTCATTGACTTCATATGTGGAAGCTGGGTGCATTTGTACCACAATTGTATAGGGTGCTTGTTGCACAAGTGAAATATATGAGTGTGTTAAACAATTTTTTTCGTACATAAGAGATTCGTGTTTTTGTCACCTTTTTTCGGTGTATAGATTTCTTTTTCATCAAAAAAAGAAGAAAAAACCTCAGTTTGTTTGGTAGAACAGTTGCTCTTCAACAAATTGTGTTCTCATTTGAAAAAACAAAGAATGTATATGTCTGGACAAGCAGAATATATTTTATCAAAAGTTGATAGTTTAATTAACTGGGCTCGTCAAGGATCTTTATGGCCAATGACATTTGGGTTAGCGTGTTGTGCTGTAGAAATGATGCACACAGGGGCTGCACGATATGATTTAGATCGTTTTGGCATGATTTTTCGCCCAAGCCCACGCCAATCTGATGTGATGATTGTAGCCGGGACTCTTACAAACAAAATGGCTCCAGCTTTACGTAAGGTATACGATCAAATGCCTGAACCACGTTGGGTGATTTCTATGGGAAGTTGCGCAAACGGTGGAGGATATTATCACTATTCATACGCTGTTGTACGTGGGTGTGATCGAATTGTGCCCGTGGATGTATATGTACCAGGCTGTCCTCCAACTGCTGAAGCTCTTTTATATGGGTTAATGCAATTACAAAAGAAAATTCATGCACAAAAAAATACCTTATTATGGTATGCCAAATAAAAGTGTATGACAAAAAAAAGTGTGTTGTATGAAAGAATCATTCATGCATGTTTTAAGTAGTATGGTCCCTAAATGGATACATTCTTTACAACTCATTCGAAATGAATGCATTTGTACAGTTCATCCATCTTTTGTGGTACCTTTTCTTACATTTCTTAAACAGCATACAAATGCTCAGTTTAAGATGCTGATTGACGTGACCGCGATCGATTATCCTTCACGTACACACCGTTTTGAAGTGGTGTATCAGTTATTAAGTATTCAATATAATGCACGTCTCCGTGTCAAAACTCTCGTTGATGAATTAACACCTATTGAATCTGCAACATTTGTTTTTCCGTCAGCTAATTGGTTTGAACGTGAAACATGGGATATGTTTGGGATTTGTTTTTTACATCATCCAGATTTACGCCGTATCTTGACAGATTATGGATTCGAAGGGCATCCACTCCGTAAAGATTTCCCTGTGAGTGGGTATGTAGAATTCCGTTATGATGATTCAAAAAAACGTGTGATTTCCGAACCAGTTGAATTGGCTCAAGAATTCCGTTATTTTGACTTTGCAAGTCCTTGGGAACTGATTGAAAAAAAAGCATAACACCATTGCCAGCCATACAAATGATGGCTGGCTGGGAAATGCTTATTCCCACTCAAGAGCACCTTTTCGCCATTCATATACAAATCCAATAGTAAGAATGAGAAGAAATACAACCATCGCCCAAAATCCAGTCATTTGAATCGTGTGCAAGGAAATTGCCCATGGAAATAAAAAAGTCACTTCTAAATCAAAAATAATAAAAAGAATTGCAACTAAATAAAACCGAATATCAAAACGTGCACGCGCATCATCAAATGGATCAAATCCACATTCATACGCTGATACTTTTTCAGGATCGGCTTTTTGTGTTGAAAACACAAAAGATAAACTTAAAATAAGCGCTGATAAAACAGTACTTATAATAAAATATATACATAGGGGTACATATTCACTCATATGGGATTCTTTTTTTGTTTCGGGTGTTTAGCTCAGTTGGTAGAGCATCTCGTTTACACCGAGAATGTCAGCGGTTCAAGTCCGTTAACACCCAGGGAAAGTAGCTTAATGGTAGAGTCCTGGCCTGTCACGCCAGTGGGTGCGGGTTCAATTCCCGTTTTTCCCGTTTTAACGGTCCACTTCACCAAATACAATATCTTGTGTACCAATAATTGTCACAACGTCAGCTAACATATGGTTTTTTGCCATAAAATCTAAAGCTTGTAAATGAACAAAACCCGGCGCACGGATTTTACATCGGTAAGGTTTATTTGACCCATTACTTACTAAATACACACCGAATTCACCTTTCGGCGCTTCCACAGCTGTATATGTTTCAGAAGCTGGCACAACAAATCCTTCTGTATATAATTTAAAATGATGGATAAGTGATTCCATTGATTCTTTCATGTGTGTGCGTGAAGGTGGGGTAATTTTACGATCATCTGTTTTAATAACACCTTCTGGCAGAACATTAATACATTCCATAATCAAACGAAGACTTTGGCGCATTTCTTCAATACGGATTAAATAACGATCATAACAATCTCCACGCGAGCCGACTGGCACATCAAATGTTAATTGATCATACACATCATATGGTTGAGTTTTACGTAAATCCCAAGCAACTCCAGACCCACGAAGCATTACACCAGAAAACCCCCATGCGAGTGCTTCATCAGCTGTCACAACACCGATATCTACTAAACGTTGTTTCCAAATACGGTTATTTGTTAACATTTCTTCCATTTCATCAATACGGGAAGCAAAATGCTGACAAAAAGTATGCACATCGTCACAAAAGCCTAAAGGCAAATCTTGTGCTACACCACCTGGTCGAATATATGCTGCATGCATACGAGCACCAGATACTCGTTCATAAAATTCCATAAGTTTTTCACGCTCTTCAAACGCCCATAAAAAAGGTGTAAGCGCCCCTACATCCATTGCATGGCAACTTAATGCAAGAAGGTGATTAAGTAAACGTGTTATTTCACAAAATAACACACGAATATATTGTGCACGAAGAGGAACTTCACATTGTAATAATTTTTCTACAGCTAATGAATACCCGTGCTCTTGAGCCATCATAGAAACATAATCTAGACGATCAAAATACGGTAATGCTTGCATATAGTTTTTATATTCGATTAATTTCTCAGTTCCACGATGAAGTAAACCGATATGTGGATCAGCACGCTCCACAACTTCTCCATTCATTTCTAAAACTAAACGTAACACACCATGAGCTGCTGGGTGTTGGGGACCAAAATTTAATGTAAAATTTTTGACCTTTTTTGAAAGAACTGAACGATCTAATGCCATAATGAACTCTTTTTTTTCATGTCTGAAACAATGAGCAGAACAAACTGTTCAACAAACAAGTATAACAATGGAGGAATGGCTGAGTGGCTGAAGGCATTGGTTTGCTAAATCAACGTATAGAATTTCTATACCATGGGTTCGAATCCCATTTCCTCCGACCAAAGCAAATGGGGATGTAGTTCAATTGGCAGAACGCATGCTTTGCAAGCATGAAGTTACCGGTTCAAGTCCGGTCATCTCCACAGAGTTGAGCCTTCGTAGCTCAGTTGGTAGAGCATTCCCATGGTAAGGGAAAGGTCTCCGGTTCAAGTCCGGCCGTCGGCAAGTAAAAAAAAGAGTTTTGTATGCTATCTATGCACATGACATTCAAAGCATTTGAATCGTCTCTCCTCTCATCTGTCCAAAAGACTGTGGAATCAGTAAGTGCACATTTTCAAACCAAATCTGCACAACCAAAGCTTCAAACTGTAAGACTTCCTACAACAAAAAAACTATTTACTGTATTACGTTCTCCTCATGTACATAAAAAAGCACGCGAACAATTTGTGATGCAGGTGTACAAAAAACAAATAAGAATACCTTCGTCTAGTTCAATGTTTGCAAAACATCATATTTTTTTTGCTTGCAAACATGTACTTGGTGCACATACACAAATCAAACAAACAATTTGGTATTCTTCTAAGTTATGGGCTTCACATCTTCTGGACCGTGCATAAAAACAAATGCGAAAGGTGGGACTTGAACCCACATGCATATATGCACTACCCCCTCAAGATAGCGCGTCTACCAAATTTCGCCACTTTCGCATTAAAAAAACAAAAGATTTTCTTATGACACGTTCTGTTTGGAAAGGACCGTTTGTAGATGCGGGTGTTTTTTTTCACTCGTTTCAAACAGTCCCACGTATTTGGTCACGCCGTTCAGTTATTTTGCCCCAGTTTATTGATGAGAAAGTTTTCATTCATAATGGCAAAACTTTTATCTCTCTTGTCATCACAGAAGAGATGGTTGGTCATAAATTTGGTGAATTTGCAATGACACGTAAACGTGCCATCCACAAGAAAAAAGTAAAGAAAAAGAAATAATATGGCTCAAAAAATTGCCCCAGCAGCATTACGTTTATATACAAATAAACAATTTGATGCATCTTGGTTTGGAGATCGAGTATATGCTTCTTTATTTCATCAAACATTACAAATCAAAAAATTTGTAATGCACATTTTTGAAAGTATTGGGACAAAAACTGCTCTTTCTCATGTTCAAGCAACCCCTCATACAATTTTTGTACAAAGTTTTTTTTGCACGCCTCGTGCAATGAACAAAAAGATGCGTAAAAAAACTGTGCGTTTAGATGCACAAACGCAATATATTCACCCATTTGAAGCTCAAATAACATGGCAACCAAAAAATACGCCACAAAAATTATTCGCTCTTTGTTTGGGAACCAATTCCAAAAACTGGATGCATTTTCACCAATTTTCTAGTATGTATATGATTTTAGTTGCAAATTATGCAGCAAAAAAAAAACAATACGCAACAAGTCAATTTTCAGACATTCAACATTTCCATTTATTAGCCCAATGTCAACAGATTGATTTAGAACAAACTAAAAAAAAAAACTCCTTTCAAAAAGTTTCAAAGTATGCAGCTCATATTGAGAATGTTTTAGCCAAATATACACAAAAAAAAGTGATATGGACACCTCATAAAATGAAACATTTATTTACAAGTGCTGCATTTGTTTCTCATTATATCGCATTGCAATTTGAACACAATAAAAAAAAGCCGTTTCGTACGATTTTTCAAGATGTGTTAAAGCAATGTGTGAAACTTCCAAATCTTGTCGGTGTACGTATTGCTATTGCAGGACGAATTGGTGGGGCCGAAATGGCACGTGTAGAAACTACACGATATGGGCAAACATCTTTACATGTTTTTTCTCATGCTATTGATTACCATGCAACCACTGCTTATACACCTCACGGATTAATAGGAATTAAAGTATGGATTTCCTTTAAAAAGACTCTCAAAACAAAACGTTAAAAAAAAAAGAATTTCGTATGTTACAACCAAAAAAAACCAAATTCCGAAAAATGCAAAAAGGTCGTACCGGTGGAAGTAAAAAACAAATGCTTCAGTTTGGTACATACGGACTTCAATCTTTGGAAAATGGGCGTCTTCAAGCTTCTGTGATTGAGGCAATGCGACGTGTTATGACACGTAAACTTAAACGCCAAGGTCAAATTTGGATTCGCGTCTTTCCAGATATCAGTGTAAGCCAAAAACCTGCTGAAGTACGAATGGGGAAAGGAAAGGGTTCTTTAGCGTATTGGATTTGCCGTGTTCAAAAAGGGCAAATGCTTTTTGAACTTGACGGAGTCCCAAAAGCATTAGCTCTCCGTGCAATGCAACTTGCTTGCCATAAATTCCCGTGGCGCGCTCGTTTAATTGTTTAGTACAGCAACAAAAAAAGAAAACTTTATGATTCAAGTTGGAACACATTTAATAGTCGCCGATAACTCTGGTGCTCGTAGTGTTCAATGCATTAAAGTGTTGAACAAACCAAAACAAAATATGGGTTATGCAGGCTCAACTCTTGTCATTTCAGTCAAAAGTTTGGTAAGAAAACAAAAGAGTAAAGTAAAAAAAGGGCACGTGTATAAAGCAGTTGTTTGTGAAACAAAAAAAACAAAAGCACGTGCAGATGGAAGTCAATTAAGTTGTGCCCGAAATACTGTTATTTTGATTTCTCCTCAAAATAACCCGATTGGATCTCGCATTCAAGGGATCACACCTTATGAGTTACGTGTAAAAAAACACACAAAATTGCTCTCATTATCTCTTGCCAATGTCTAAAACGCACCTCATTGGCAATTCTCTTCGTCTCAAAAAAAAGAAACATAGTTTATGAATATGGTGCAATATTCCCTACAGCAGTTTTTTGCTCGAGATATGGTGATCAAAATGCAGTACACTACATGTTTTGAGATTGCCCGTGTCCAAAAATTGACTGTTCAATATACAAGTAAATATTTAGTGGATGATATGAAACAAAGTGTTTTGCCATCAGTTGCTTTACAACTAATTACAAACCAAACACCTACACTTGTCCGAGCAAAACAATCAGTCGCATCCTTTAAACTGAAAGAAAAGCAAGTGATTGGCTGTATGGTTACATTACAAAAACAAAAAATGTATAATTTTTTACTTCAATGTGTTCATATGCATTTACCTCATATCAAACATTTCAAACCTTTTCATATTAGTGTCAATCAATCAAATGTACATTTTGGCATTGATCAATTATTATTCTTTCCTCCTGTGCAAAAACATGTCAATTTATTTGAATCTCTTGACGGGTGTTCTGTACATATTCATACAAACGCCTCCACTCCTTCTGAAACAGCTCTTTTATGTAGCGTTTTAAAATTTCCTGTCACAGTGCTTCAGAAAAAAAAGATGAAATAAATGGAACGTCGTAATTTAAAAGATGCACAAAAACGTGCAGCATTCGCTAAGCTTGAACATGCCAGAAATATGTTAAAAGCATTATTAAAAGATCGAAGTATTGCACAAAATGTGCGATTTCATATGAGTGTTGAATTAAATGCATTCCCACGAAAAAGTCATCAAACAAAAATGCAAAACCGATGTGTCCAAACAGGCCGAGCAAAAGGTGTGTATCGAGTATTTAAATGTTCACGTATTTGTGTGCGTGAATTAGTTTCAATGGGAGCTCTCCCTGGCGTGAAAAAAGCGAGTTGGTAAAAAAAGAAACATATATGGATCCAATTAGTAATCTTCTTTGTACCCTTCGAAATGGAAGTTTGGCACAAAAGACATATGTATCAGTCCCTTATTCCAAAGTTGTTTGGCAAATTGGGCATGTTTTGCATGTGCATGGATATATTTATGGCATGGGGATACAAAAACATGGAGCTTTTTCTCGAATCATTTTTGCACTTTTACCACAAGAACATCAAAATGGTGCGATGAAACTTGCACGTGTTTCTTCTCCAAAAAAACGTGTGTATTTGCCTGTGCATCATATTAAAACAACTATGCATAGTTTTCATATTCGTATTCTTTCTACTCAAAAGGGGATTATGGCTGACCGAGATGCTGTCAAAGCAAGCCTTGGGGGTGAAATTATATGTATATGTAGATAATATGACTAAAAAAACAAAAAAAGAATTTCACATAATGATGAAAACAACACATAACATAAACGTCCACCCATCTGTACAAACACACTTAAACAACAATATGCTTTCTTTTCACGGGCCCTTAGGGTGTATCAAAGTAGATTTGGCTTTGTTTGATCCAACAAGTCAACTTGCGGTTCAACTTACCCATTCTTCTGCAAATAGACTCCATATTTTTGCATCCCGTACAAATAAAAAAGTGAAAAGTATTGTCCGTTTATTTCAAACATGTATGGAAGGTGTCACACAGGGATTTATGGTTCAATTGGAAGCAGTTGGTGTCGGATATAAAATGTCTGTGTCAGAAACCCATGTGTTTTTCCGTGTGGGCTTGAGTCATACTGTGTCATGTTTGCTTCCTTCTGATGTCAAAGTGATTGTTCCAAAACCAACACAACTGATTGTGTTTGGAATCGATAAACAACGTGTCACACAAGTGGTCGCTCAATTACGTGCAATTAAGCTGCCAGAACCTTATAAAGGAAAAGGGTTAAAACGTGTTTCTGAATTTGTAGTCCGTAAAGAAGGAAAAAAAAAGTAAACAATGTATGGTTTTTTTCATGCAGCAAAATTTACAGCCTCATGTGAAAATGCGTCAAGCACTTACACAAATTTATGGGATTGGTCGTTTTACAGCGAATCAACTTTGTGATCAGCTTGGTCTTCGAGCTCACATGGCTGTGAAACATATGAATGCAGCACAGTTTGACCAACTTGCTCGCGTATTGAGTCATTATCATGTGACGGGGCAAGAACTTCAACGTCTTGTTAGCCAAGATATTGCCCGATTTGTTAAAATTAGTATTTATAAAGGCTTTCGTTTTACTCAAGGATTGCCTGTACGTGGGCAACGTACACATACAAATGCAAAAAATACTAGAAAGAAGAAAAAACCAGTTCTTCGTCGCGCATAATGTATGTAATTTGCATCAAAATGAAAAAAAGTGTGTATGACTCAACCAATCTCTTTCAAAAAAAATATGCAGAAAACAAAACAGCTTTCCCCTGCACAAAAAAATGGCTTTTTTTTGGCCACAAAACGTGACAAAAAAGACTTCAAAAATTTATTTCCTGGTAAAAAAAAATCATCTGCTTCTTTTGCAGATAAAAAATCCATGTTTAAACGCAAAGAAAAAGCTGTTGTACACGTTCTAAGTTTATTAAATAATACATTTGTTACATTAACTACATTGGACGGGAAAACACTCGCTTGGACTTCAGGTGGGACACAAGGGTTTAAAGGTTCTCGACGTGCAACTAGTTACGCAGCACAATTAAGTGGAGAAAAAATTGGAAAAATTGCCTTAGAAAAAGATCTGCAAACTGTTGCAGCTCGTGTTAAAGGCCCAGGGTATGGAAAAGCAGCTTCTCTTCGCGGGTTAAAAATGGCTGGTGTCAAAATTATTCAAATTCAAGATGTAAGTCCTCTTCCTTTTAATGGATGTCGACCAAAGAAAAAACGTCGCGTGTAAACAAGATTCATGCAGAGCATGGCACGCGGCCATAGAATACTGGATTTATATAGATTGGCGTTCATGAAGCGTCCTGTTATTATATGGCTGAAGGTGCAAAATTAATTGGTGCTGGCTGTGCGACAATCGCGTTAGCTGGAGCAGGTGCGGGAATTGGTATTGTGTTTGGATCTTTTATTAGTTCTGTAGCACGTAACCCATCATTAACCAAAACATTATTTGGATACGCGATTTTAGGTTTCGCATTAACAGAAGCGATCGCGCTTTTCGCGCTTATGATGGCTTTTCTTATTCTTTTTGTATTCTAATACCTATAGTATTAGCACGCTTTATTTCCTTTCACTCTTAACGACTGAAAGGATTTTTTAAATACCTTTTAAGGGTGTTTCAAGCCATATAGGACTGAAACACCTTCTCATTTGGCCTATAGTTTAATTGGTAAAACACACTGCTCATGACAGTGGATATGAGGGTTCAAATCCCCCTAGGCCATACGCGGATATGATGAAATTGGAAGACATATCAGATTTAGGTTCTGATGAACACTGTTCGTGGGGGTTCAAATCCCTCTATCCGTACAAGGGGTGTGTAGCTCAATGGTAGAGCATTAGGCTTTTAACCTACTGGTTGCAGGTTCAAATCCTGCCATACCTAAACTGCGGGATGGAGTAATTGGCAACTCGTCAGGCTCATAACCTGAACATTGTAGGTTCAAATCCTACTCCCGCTCCAAGGACGGGTGTCTGAGTGGTTGAAGGTCTCAGTCTTGAAAACTGACGTACACAAGTACCGTGGGTTCGAATCCCACTCCGTCCGAATAACAGAAAACTAGTATGAAATCCACAAATATCGAATACATGATAAATGAAGCAAAATACAAACTTTATTATAGTTTCATAAGCACTTTGTTTTGTTTTTGTGTATGTTTTTTTTATAAAGATGTTTTTCTTTTTTATCATCTAAAACTTTGCCAAACAGGTTTTGGAAACGCTAAAATACCATTTGTTACATTTCACGTTACCGAAACATTCTATGCAATGGCAACACTCGGTATTTATATGAGTTTTATAGCTGTTCTCCCTTTTTGGCTTTATTGCATACATACATTTTTACGCCCAAGTAAATTTCAAAAAGAAGCATTTGTACAATGTGTTTATTTTTGTATGATTGCATTTCTATGTTATAGTTCATATTCTATAACAGTTTATACACTTCTCCCTACAATACTTGAATTTTTTATAGCTCTAGATACATTACAAACTTGGCAGCACGTTCCACGTGTACTTGATTATATTTTTTTTATTGTGTCCTTAAATGCAAGTATGCATTTATTAAGCCAGCTTCCACTTTTGAGTGTATATTGTTTTTCTCTGTTTTCTTTTAAATCCCTGGATTTGACACACACAAGAAAATATTGGCACGTCTGTCTTCTTTGTATTAGTGCTTTTATTAGTCCGCCAGACGTAGGTCTTCAGTTAACTTGTTCGTTTTGTCTCATTTGTTTATTTGAATGCGTATATGCGTGTCTATTTATTGCCAATATGTATAAAAAAACGTTTTTTGAAAATTGTTAAATTCTTCCCATGGTCTTAAGGGAAGAATTAACGTTGAAATACACGTGAAATGTGTTGCAAAGGCAATGCAACAGGAAAATAAAGCTGTTGAGGGGCAAATAAATAGATAATATGTAATGTTTGATAATTTATTTCGAGATGCAAAGGTTTATAAAATACCTTTTTCACAGCTTTGTTTTCAAAGCCAGAAAGTGAGTCATTTTGTTTCGATTGCATAGTTTGTAGTTTAGCTACACGTTTTATAAATCGTTGAGAAACAGTCTGGAATGCTGTTTGTGTAGGCGTAGCTTGTAAAAAAGCATGCATTTTTTCTGCATGTTTTTGAGTACTTTCCGGCGCAAGAGAAATAATATCTCCAGGTTGCACAATATATCCCGGTTTAGAAATAAGGATTTGATTGACACAAACCTTTTTATGTGTGATGAGTTGTTTTGCAGCTTGTAAAGAAGGAGCAAAAGATGCTCTGTATAGAATACAATCTAAGCGTTTTTCTAATGTTGTTAAAAA
>MDTD01154145.1_pt1 | contig 14766 bp, 17 predicted proteins | sample 811221 | NCBI WGS metagenome assembly MDTD01 (sample SAMN05326646, study PRJNA326480) | marine metagenome | isolation source: seawater | place: Pacific Ocean: South West | collected 2011
AAATAATGAGATAGATATAAATGATAGATATAATAAAGTCAAAGATGACCCAGATATCAAAAAAATAAAAAAAATATTCAATGCAGAAGTTAAAAAAGATTCTATAAAGAAGATTATTGAGTAATTAGGAGAAGGATAATGAGTTTTTTAGAAAAAATGAAACAGGCGAAAAATTTAATGGGAAACATGAAAAAAGTGCAGTCAGAGATTTCCAAAATTAAGTGCGAAGGTACTTCAAAAAATGGAAAGGTGACTGCCATGATTGGAGGTAATCATAATTTAATAAAAATTCAGATTGATCACATGCTTCCAAATAACGCTGATTTAGCTGAATTAATTATACAAGCCTGTAATGCAGCACATGAAAAAGTTGATAAAGAGATTAAGACAAAAATGGGCAGCATGATGAGTGGTAATGACATAAAACTTCCCTTCTAGTATGAAAAAATCTAAAAATCTAGAGGACTTAATAGACGCACTTACAATACTACCTGGCGTAGGAAAGAAATCAGCGCAAAGGATGGCTTACAAAATACTACGTTCTAATAAAGATAAAACACTAAATTTATCTAGACAATTACAAAATATTCTTACTGACGTTGTCACATGTCATGTTTGTGGTATATATCTAGACAAAGATGACGCAGAAATACAACACTCATCTAAGGAACATCTTTGTGTGGGGGAAAATAGAGATAATACGATTATATGTGTTACAGAGTCACCGGCTGATATTTACATTATAGAGGAAAATACAGATTATAATGGTGACTATTTTGCATTGCAGGGAACATTATCGCCTCTTGATGGGCTTGGTCCTGAGGAAATTGGTATTTTTCGATTGCAAAATAGACTAGAAAAAGAAAATATCAATGAACTCATCCTTGCAACAAGCACTACAATTGAAGGAGAGGCTACAGCACACTATATACAGAAGATCTGTCAAGAGTTAGAGATTAAGGTATCTAGAATTGCTTTCGGCATACCGCTCAATGGGGAATTAGGTTATTTAGATGGTGAGACGATTTCACATGCTTTTAATGAGAGAAAAGAGCTTTAGTTTTTGAAGTAATTATCGATTTTAGATGCACATATGAAATCATTCTCAGATAAACCATCAATAGCATATGTAAAATATTCGATAACAGCTGTGTTGTATGAGAATGTTATTTGCGGGTGATGATCTTCTGTGTTCGAAATCCATGCCACCATGTTTATAAATGACATGAGTTCGTAATGATTATTTGTTTTAAACTCACGTTTGATTTTTTTATAATCATTAGATATTGACCAATCTTTATGTATCATATTCAAAAACTTTTTTGCTTTATCTTCAGTGAAAGGATCTAATCCGCCTTCACATGGCACACATTTCTTTTTATCTAGATCATTCATTTGTTTTATCCTCAAGGTTAGTTATTCTATCAAAAACACTTGGATGACTAGAATAAAAACATGAATAAATTGGACTTGATTTCACAAGAGATAAGTTACCTTTTGATAGCTTTAAAAGTGATGTAATAAGATCTTTGCTATCAGTATGTGTTTTAGCATAATCATCTGCTTGGAATTCATTTTTTCTAGAAAAAGCAGACAATAATGGTGTTAAAAAGAAAGATAACATAGGTGAGATTAAGATAAATAAGATGGCAACAAAAGATGATGATATGTTTATCGGGATATTTCCATCTATCGAAACAATACTAAAAAAATTATAAAAAATGTACAAAAATACCAAACTTATAAAGCTAAACAAAATAGTAGATTTAAAGATATGATTTTTTTTGTAATGACCAATCTCATGTGCTAAAACAGATTTAATTTCATTCTCAGTTAACATGTTTAACAGAGTGTCAAAAAAAACAATTCTTTTTTTCCCAAATAAACCAGAGAAATATGCATTGGAATGAGATGATCTTCTAGAACCGTCCATCACATATAGATCGTTTATTGGAAAGTTCAATCTTTGTGCAAGTGCATGAATTGAGCTATTTAATGATTCATCATTAAGTTTCTCAAACTTATTAAAAATAGGTGCTATCAATGATGGATAGACGTATGCTATCAAAAAATTCAATAAAATCAACATTATCCATAGATAGAGCCACCATAACTCAGTATAAGTAAGAAATAGAATCTCAAATAATTTGAAAACAAAGGTTATAATAATTAGACTCAAAAATGTTTTGATTATAGTATCTCTCACAAAGAGAATCTTTGTCATTTGATTAAATCCAAATTTATCTTCTATATAAAATATTCGAAAGTAGTTTAATGGTGTATTAATTAATGTTAATGAAATATAAAAAACTAATATAATCGCAAGAGTCTCTCCAATTGAAATAAGACCTATATACTCTGAAAAAGAATACATTAAATTAAATCCATCTGATAATAAAATAAAAATAACGAATAGTGATGTTATTAAAGTGGACATAATAGATAAATAAAGTTTATGAATAGCATAGGAATTTGATTTATCAATAAAACCTCGATCTACACTGAGTGTATGCATTTCTTGCTCTGATATACGTAAACCCTTTATGTAATTAATCTGATGTAGATCAAGAGATAACTTACATATTGTAAATACGGTTAGTAGAATCGCGATATAGATCATATTTCCTCACAAATTTACATTCTCAAACATTTATATTACTCTAAGAAAATGAAAGATAAAAGTAACTTAATCTGGATTGATCTTGAAATGACCGGTTTGGATACTCAGACTGACTACATTATTGAGATTGCAAGTATAGTTACTGATAAAAACCTCAATATTCTTGGTGAAGGCCCTAATCTAGTGATTCATCAACCTGATGAAATTATGAATAATATGGATAGTTGGAATACCGGTCAACATACGAAATCTGGTCTGAGAGAAAAAGTCCGAGAAAGCGATATTAATGAGAGCCATGCAGAATCTGAGACTATCAAATTCTTATCAAACTATGTGCATAAAGGACACTCACCGTTATGTGGCAATTCTATTTGTCAAGATAGACGTTTTCTAGCTCGATGTATGCCTGAGCTTGAAAAGTATTGTCACTATAGAAATGTTGATGTAACTTCTATTCGTGAGCTAGGAAAGAGATGGTTTTTTGAGGATACTGATAATTTTTCTAAACGCTCCAATCACCGTGCACTTGATGATATAAGAGAATCGATTGATGAGCTAAGGTATTATAGAAAAAATCTATTTAAACTTTAAATTTTGACAAATCAGACTCATACTCATTTACCCTACCATTTATCAGAGTATCTTTTTTGAATTTGTCATTTGAGATAGGATAATCTTTTGAAAAATGGAGTCCGCGGCTTTCTTTCCTTGCTAATGCTGATTTGATAATAAGTTTTGAGATATTAACGATATTTCTTAGTTCTAATAAATCTGAGCTTATATAGTATTTACTGTAGTAAAGATTAACTTCTTTTTCTATAAGAGCTATTTTTTCATTTGCTAAATGCAGATTTTTTTCAGTTCTTATTATACCGACATAATTCCACATGATTTTCCGTATATCATCCCAGTTATAATTAACAATAAATTTTTCTGAGGATTCTGTGACATAGCTATCATCCCAAAAGGACAGCTCAATATTTTTGGAACTATCTGGCGAGTGCTTCATTATGGTTAAGGCATTTTGCCTTGCCATAACAACACATTCCAGCAGAGAATTACTTGCTAATCTATTAGCTCCATGAAATCCAGTATGAGCTGCTTCACCTATCACATATAAATTCTCAATTTCAGTTTGTCCATCTATATTCGCTTTGACTCCTCCACATGTATAATGTGATGCAGGCACAACTGGTATAGGTTCTTTTGTAATATCTATTCCTAATTCTAAGCACTTTTCGTAGATAGCAGGGAATCTATCTTTGATAAATTGTTTATTTTTCATTGAAATATCTAGATATACAAATTTTTGATCTCTCTCTTTCATCTCGTTATCTATTGCTCTTGCGACAACATCCCTTGGTGCTAGTTCTTCTCTTGGATCATATCTGTGCATAAATCTTTTTCCATTATTGGTTAAAAGCTTCGCACCCTCTCCGCGTAAAGATTCTGAAATAAGAAAAGATTTATTGCTATGGTGATATAGACATGTTGGATGGAATTGAATAAATTCCATATTACAGATTGAACAGCCTGCTCTCCAAGCTGCTGCTATCCCATCACCCGTAGAGGTATTAGGATTGGTTGTATATTGATACAATTTACTTGCTCCACCAGTGGCCAATATTGTATGAGTAGCTTGAACAGTACGAACTTCTTTTGAGGACTTATTAAATAAATATCCTCCTACACATTTTTTCGATTTATTAGTATTTATATGAATAAGATCAATTATTTGAGTATTCTCGAGTATCGTGATATTTTTCTTAGCCTTAACTTTATGAGTGAGACCTTGATGTAGAAATTTTCCTGTTTCATCTTTGATATAACTTATCCTTCTTTGAGAGTGCCCACCCTCTAAAGTTAAATCCAGGTCACCTTTCTTTTTTGTAAAGTTGATGCCATTTTCCTCTAGCCATAGAATAGAATCTGGTCCTTGCTCAATAATATCCTTTACTACTGCATTATTACAAATACCATGACCATTAGTTATCGTATCATTGATATGTTGAGCAACGCTATCATTCTCACTCCTCACAGCCGCGATTCCTCCTTGAGCCCATGATGTTGAACAGTCTGATATGGCGTTCTTAGTCACAAGCAAGATATTCATTTTCTCTGGAAGAGATAGAGCTACACTCAGGCCTGCAATACCAGACCCAATTATCAAAACATCTGTGTTTATGCGAATACTCATATATAATAAAATAGCATTTATTGACATAAATTGTATACAACGGGTAATAATAATGTGATGATCGATGATGACAGAGACACTGTTGAAAGTATAGTAAATGGTAATATTGAAGATTTCGCATTATTGGTAGGGAAATACCAATTAAGAATAATCAATCTATGTATGAAGTATACGAAAAACTATCATGATGCTGAGGAAGTTGCACAAGAGTCGTTTATCAGAGCGTACAAGTCACTCCCGAATTTTAGATTTGACAGCAAGTTCTACTCTTGGTTACATAGAATAGCAGTTAATTGCTCTCTCAATTACATTAATTCAAAGGAAAAAACAAAAGAAAAGGAAACTATCACTGAAAATACTGGTCTAAATGATACAAGGGCAAGTGACGATAACCCTGTTGATTATTATGATTTAGAGGAGTTATCCAATAAAATGAATAAAGTTTTCGAGTCTTTGTCTAGTGAACTTAAAGATGTCGTAATAATGAGTGATATAGAGGGTTTGAGTTATGAGGAAATATCTCATAAAATAGATATTCCTATAGGTACTGTTAGATCTAGGTTACATAGAGCTAGAGAGTTAATGGTAAAGGTGATAAAAGAGAATATTTGAGTGTTTAAATGGATAAGTTAAAAGATATCGAAATAAAAGCTATTTACCGAGCATTAATTAGTAATAATTATCCTTCAAGAATGAGTAAGTCTTTTGTATCGAATGTTATGAAGGAAATCAAATTAGAAAAAAAATTCAGTTATCCCTACGGAAAAATGATAATGCGATATGCAAGCGTTTTTATTTTTGCTGTACTAACACTTTACATCTTAAACTATCAAGATAACAAAATTGAATACTCAGAGACAGATATCCAAATAACATCACCTTCGCAAACTGAAAACGTCAGTAATAAAATAGATTCGTGCATGGATGATGAAGATTTGTCAGCAAAAAAAGAGACAGCTTGTAAGTAATATGCTTCACTTAAAAAACTTTCTTGTTTTCTCTATCTTTATTTTTAGTTCGCTGTTGAATGCAAGCACACTTCCTGATTTTACTAATATAGTTGATAAAAATATAGATGCGGTAGTAATCGTAAATGCAGTAAAAACCGCGAATGGAACTCCTGATTTTGGTGTACCCAATATACCTGATGAATTTAAACCTTTTTTTGAGAGATTTTTTGAAAATAATCCTAATCCTAATAACCAATACAGACAGACACCAAGTTTTGGGTCAGGGTTTATATTATCCGATGATGGGTATGTGATGACAAATAATCATGTCATAGAAAATTCTACGGATATAACTGTGACGTTGAATGATGGTAGCGTAATGCCCGCCAAACTTATTGGCACTGATAAACGAAGTGATCTTGCTTTACTGAAAGTTAGTGCAGATGACTTACCAACAGTAAAAATTGGAGATTCCAAGCAACTTAAAATAGGTGAATGGGTTTTAGCAATAGGATCACCGTTTGGATTTGATCATACTGTTACTGCTGGGATTGTAAGTGGTAAAAAGAGAAACTTGCCGAATGAGAGTTATGTTCCATACATACAAACAGATGTTGCTATTAATCCTGGAAACTCAGGTGGACCATTATTTAATCTCGATGGTGAGGTAGTTGGTGTTAATGCACAAATCTATACAAGATCTGGTGGTTTTATGGGAGTATCATTTGCAATCCCCGCAGAAACATTAAGTAGTGTCTATGATCAACTTAGAGAAAATGGGAAAGTTAAAAGAGGTTGGTTAGGAGTTTATATTCAACAAATGGATAAAGATTTAGCTGAGAGTTTTGGACTTCAAAAGCCACAAGGAGCTGTTGTCGCAAGAATTTTATCTAATAGTCCAGCGGAGAAAGCAGGTATAGAGCAGGGAGATGTGATACTAAAATTCGATAATAAAATCGTTAAAAAATCGAAAGATCTTCCTCTACTTGTTGGAACTTCAATTGTTAATTCAGTAATTAAGGTTGAGCTATTACGAGGTAAAAGAAAAATATCAAAATATGTCAAAATAGAGGAACTTCCTGAAGATGATAAAATAGCTAGCCTAACACAAAAGACCGTCGAACAAATAACAGTATCTGGCATAACAGTTATAGATATCGACGATGCTGCCAAAAAAAGCTTAAATGTTTTTGGAGGTGTTAGGGTAGAAAAAATATCAAACGAGCAATCATCTAATACAAAAATTATGATAGATGATGTCATCACACAAGTGAACGGTAAACCTATCTATAGTAAAAATGAGTTTAAAAAAATAGTTTCTCAGTTAGCAAATGATAGTTTAGCTAATGTTTTGGTTTATAGAAATAATACTCCTTTATTCATAGCTTTAAAGATCTCTAAATGATTTGATGTTTCTAAACGCATCAGTATCATATAGATAGATGCAAAATATAAGAAACATATCTATCATAGCTCATATTGATCACGGAAAATCTACGTTAGCAGATCGTTTAATCGAGAATCATGGCTTAGCAGTCACCAGAAAGATGAAAGATCAGGTCTTAGATTCAATGGATCTCGAGAGAGAGCGTGGCATAACCATCAAAGCTCAAACAGTAGCTCTAGAGTATCTGAGTAATGGTAAAAAGTATAAAGTTAATCTTATCGATACACCCGGTCATGTAGATTTCTCATATGAGGTATCAAGATCTTTATCAGCTTGCGAAGGTGTAATCTTAATAGTTGATGCTACTCAAGGATTAGAGGCTCAGAGTATTGCGCATACATCATTAGCAAAAAAGCTTGGATTAGAAATTATACCTGTTATTAACAAAATTGATTTACCATCAGCAGATGTAGATAGTGTCAAAGATGATCTATCGAATCTCCTAAAAATCGATAAGAACTCCATTCTTGAAGTAAGCGCTAAGACAGGTGCTGGTGTAGAGAAAATACTACCCACAATAATCTCCTCTGTCCCAGAGCCAGCCTCAAATGTTGAGCAGCCTCTCAGAGCATATATCGTTGATTCTTGGTTTGATAACTATCTTGGCATAGTTGTTCTTATTAAAATAATTGATGGTAAATTAAAACTAAAAAATAAAATAAAAATATTATCTAATAAAAAAGAATTTATTATTGATAAATTAGGTTTTTTCACACCTCAAATATCTTATTTAGATGAGTTGACAGCTGGTGATGTAGGTTTCATGACTGCATCCATAAAAACACTAGATGCTGCTCCAATAGGAGATACGATTTCAGATCCAAAAAATGAAAAAATTGAACCTCTTCCAGGTTTCCAAGATATTCAACCAAGAGTATTTTCTGGATTTTATCCTGTTGACTCGAAAAATTATCAAGACTCAAAAAAAGCACTTGATAAACTTTCATTGAATGATAACTCGTTTACATATGAACCGGAAAACTCTCTGTCACTAGGACATGGTTTTAGATGCGGTTTCTTAGGTCTTTTACATATGGAGATTATACGTGAGCGGCTCAATAGAGAACATCAACTGGATTTCTTAATGACAGTTCCTTCAGTAACATACAAAATATTAACAAAAGATGAAAAAACTATTAACATAAAAAATCCAAAAGATATGCCTGCTATGAATGAAATAAAATCATTTATGGAACCGATTGCGCTGATAAAAATTCTTACCCCTGCTCAATACTTAGGAGCAATAATTGAATTGTGTACAAAAAAAAGAGGCAGCCAAGTAGATTTAGTTTACTTATCTAATTCAATCGAAATAACTTTCGAAATACCTTTATCAGAAATAATTTATGATTTTTTTGATAAACTTAAATCACTCACTAAAGGATATGCTTCCTATGATTACGAAATTGTGAATTATAGAGAGAGTAAAATGATTAAACTCGATATAAATGTAAATAAAAAACGTGTAGATGCATTATCGCAAATTATGCATAATGATAATTCATATCGTAAGGCAAGGGAAATGATAGACAATTTAAAAAACCTCATACCGAGACAGATGTTTGAGATATCCATACAAGCGTGTATTGGTTCGAAAATAATTGCATCTACATCTATAAGAGGATTTAGAAAAGATGTTACCGCTAAACTCTATGGAGGTGATGTCACTCGTAAAATGAAATTACTCAAGAAACAGAAAGAAGGTAAAAAAAAGATGAAAAAGATTGGGAATGTAGAAATCCCAAAAGAAGCTTTCTACGAATTTATGACACCTAAAAAATAAAATGGATTTTACAGCATTTTTATTGATACTGACTCTAATTTGTGGTGTCTGTTTTATTCTTTACAGATCTTTTAAATTCAATAGTAAAACTTTATACGTCTTTGAATTTTTTTCCTCTCTATTCCCTGTATTATTATTTGTCCTTGTTATTAGGTCTTTCGTAATCGAACCTTTCAGGATACCTTCAGGATCTATGATTCCAACATTGTTAGTAGGCGACTTTATTCTCGTCAATAAGCATAAATATGGCCTTAGAGTCCCGCTCACTAACCAATTAATTTATGAGAATGAATATCCCAGCAGAGGAGATGTGATTGTTTTTCAGTACCCAGAAAATACCAAGATAAACTACATTAAAAGAGTAGTCGGCATCCCAGGTGATAAAGTAGAGTATATAAACAAAGCTCTTTTTATAAATGGCAAACGACTACTTTTAAAAAAAATCGATGATCAAGATAGATCAGCTATTAGCCAATTTGATGGAATCATTTATTTTGAGAATAATGGAAATCGAGAATATTTAATAGCAAATACCTCCGATAGGGGTGTTAGTTTTGAATTTAATGTACCGGATGACAATTATTTTGTATTAGGTGACAACAGGGATAACAGTAATGATAGCCGTTACTGGGGTACTGTACACAAAGATAATCTAATTGGGAAAGCTTTTATGATTTGGATGTATTGGAACCCAAAATCAAACGTCAAAATATTTGATCGAGTTGGCAAAGACATTAAATGAGTAAAGAAGTTAGCAGCGAAATTAGTAATTTACACTTATTTATACAGAGAACTGTTGACTATAAATTTAAAAATAAGGAACTCTTACTAGAAGCTTTCACTCACAAAAGTGAGTGTGATACAAATTACGAGAGGCTAGAATTGCTTGGAGATGCAATAATAAGACTGGTAATAACGCATTATTTATACTCTCAATATGAAAATGCAAGTGAAGGAAGTCTATCAAGGGAGATTCAAACCATCATAAGTAAAGATATGCTAGCCGAAATATCATTGAGATTAGGTCTAGTGAATTTTGTTAGATCAAAAAATATAAGGTTGGATGACGATAATTTAAAGAGAAGCATCTCTACAGATCTTTTTGAATCTATGATCGGAGCCATTTTTCTTGATAGTAATTATAAATCAGTAGAAAATATTGTGATAAAATTACTACAGAAGAACTTACAAATCAAAGAAAAAATAGGAGAAAAAGATCCTAAAACACTCTTACAAGAATATTGTCAGGCCAGAAAAATAGATTTGCCAGTATACAAGACGTCAAAGCTCAACAAAGTAGATCATAATCCGAGATTTTTGGTAACATGTGAACTAATTTCACACAATTTAAGAGCAGAGTCGGGTTGCAGTAATGTTCAAACTGGACAGAAAAATACTGCGAGTACTATATTAGAAAAGTTGAAGAGATATGAGAAGCATAAAAATTATCATTACAGGTCAGAGTAATGTTGGTAAATCATCAATGATGAATTACCTCTGTGATTCGTATGTTAGTAGTGTGAGTAAAAAATCTCAAACAACACGTGCTAACATAGAATCTTATACAGTAAATGATAATGTCAGCATCTCAATATATGATACACCTGGTGTCACAGTTTTTGACAAGAGTTTACTATCAGTTCTAATGAAAAAATCTTTCTTACAACCTCTTGATAAGGTTGATGTTCTGTTAATAATCCTAGATGCCAATAAGCTATTCTCAGATATAGATAGATCTATAATTGAGACCGCAGAAATGATGAAGAAGAGGGTTATTATGGTGATTAATAAAATTGATTTACTGAGCAAGAACGATCTAATTAGGACAATTAATATTCTGAAGAAATCATATAGCTATCCAATTTTTTCAGTTTCTGTTAAAACAGGAAATGGTCTCACAAGGCTAGTAGATTATATTAAAGCTATTGCAAAGGAATCAAATGATGAGGGTAATACAAAAAAACAAGATGCTATAAATAATATTTTTGTACAGGAAATCATCAGAGGTGTAATAAATGATCTTACTTATGGAGAAGTTCCTTATGATTGTGCAGTGATTACAGATAAGATCACTGAAAGTAAAAATCTAATCAAAATTTATAGTAGTATATATGTAGAGAAGATTAATCAAAAAAAAATAGTTATTGGTGAATCTGGTAATAATATCAAGCTTATTGGGACAAATGCAAGATATAAACTTGAAGATATCTTTTCTAAAAAAATATTTTTGGATTTAACGGTTAAAATTAAAAAGAATTGGAAGAACGACTATATTTTTCTGAAAAACTTGGGCTACATTAGTTGAGCAATATTACTGATAAAGCATTTATAGTTCACTCAAAACCATTCAGAGAAACAAGTATAATATTTGATTTTTTGACTAGAGAAAATGGTTTAGTCTCAACTATACTTAAGGGCGCTAAAAAACGCAAAGATATTTCCCAACTCCAGCCAGCTAGAGAACTTATAATAAATACATCTAGAGCTAATCTACCCCTGCTAATAAAATATGAATTAAATCAGTCATATGCGATAAAAAAAGAACATCTTTTATTACTCATTTATTTTAACGAACTAATTTATAGATTAGTACCTAAAAATCAACCCCAAAAAACTCTATTTAAGTTTTATCATAATTACATTTCTTATATGAGCTCTACACAAGACGATCAAGATAGTATCATAATTGGGTTTGAACTACTCATACTGAAAAATCTGGGATATGCAGTAACTTCAGACGTACCCCTATCTCTGATAGAAGAAAATCATATTTTTTACTATGATAAACTTAAAGGTTTCAGGAGAGTAAGTAACCACTATCAAGGTAATAAGATTTCAGGCAAAGACCTTAAATTTTTAATGAATTTTGATATCAACTCTATCACCGCAAAAAAAATACTGCGTAATATCACAAAAGACGTGATTACTAACATTGCTAGTCCTAAGTCAATCAAAAGTTTTGATATCATTAAATAATATCACTTAAGTTGAATTTCTTTGAGTTCGAAATTTTTGTTATCTAAGACAAAAATATGACTTTTTGAACCCCAGTCACCTAAGACGACCCTTCTAAATTCCCTATCATCTATCTTTACTTTATGCACCATAGGTCTATGAGTGTGCCCATGTATAATTATGTCTGCACCTGATTTCACGAAGCATTTTTTTACCTCGTTTTCATTTACATCCATAATAAATTCATCTTTATAAGTAGTCTCATTTGCACTTTTATTCCTAAGGTCGTTAGCTATCTTTAATCGCTCTTCAAGCGATTTTTGCATCATTTGTGTTTGCCAAGATTTGTTTCTGACTAACTTGCGAAATTCTTGATATTTTATGTCATCCACACAAAGTGTATCTCCATGCATCAACAAGACTCTTTTATCGTAGAGGTTAACGAGCTGAGGGTCGTCAATTAACTCCATCCCATATTTGTTACAGATTTTAGACGAGATCATGAAATCACGGTTACCATGCATAAAATATATTTTCGTTTTCTTCGATATATATTTTAATATCTCAAATGCATCTATAACACCATCAGCTGGATCATCATCACCAACCCAAGATTCAACAAAATCACCCAGGATATATAAGTTCTCCATCGTAGGTGATCTATCTGTAATAAATTTCACAAAACACTTAGTTGTGTTGGGTCTAGTTTTATCTAGATGTAAATCAGAGATAAAAACAGTTTCCATTATTCCGATATTTCAATCCTTTCGATTGTAATGGTGCTTGTAGGAACATCTGAGAAATAACCTACATTACCAGTTTTAGTAGATCCTATTTTCTCTACAGTTTCTATACCCTCTATAACCTCTCCAAAAACACAATAACCATATCCATCTGGTGATTTACTTTTATCAAGGAAATCATTATCTTTTAAGTTGATAAAAAATTGTGAGGTTGCAGAATGGGGATCGGATGTTCTCGCCATGGCAATTGTACCTTTTGTATTACTAATATTGTTTGATGATTCGTTCACTATCGGAGCGTTGGTAGTAATTTCGGACATATCGGGCAAATGACCCCCGCCTTGAATCATAAAGTCTGCTATAACTCTATGGAAAATAGTTCCATTATATTTGCCATTTTTTGCATATTCTATAAAATTCTTTGAAGTCTCTGGAGCTTCATTTTCGTATAATTTAATTTTTATATTGCCTTGATTAGTATGTATGATAGCCAATTTCCCTTCTCCATTTGTTGCATCAACACTTTTGCTGAATGTATAACTAAATGCTATAGTTGTAAAGAGTAATAGTATTGATATTGTTTTATTCATAAACTTTTATATTCATATTTTAACATGACCATTAAATTATATAATACTTTAACCAGAAAAAAAGAGGTGATCAAACCCTTATCAAATGACTCCGTATCAATGTATGTTTGTGGACCAACAGTTTATGGTCATCCACACATCGGTAATGCAAGAGCTGCAATAGTCCCCGATATACTTTACAGGCTTCTAAGATCAAAATTTGAATCTGTAAAGTATATAAGAAATATTACAGATGTTGATGACAAGATAATTGATGCAGCAAAAAAGGAGGGAGTATCCATAGACAGCATTACTGAGAAATATACAAAAATTTATCATGATAATATGACGGACTTAGGGAATCTTGAGCCAACACATGAGCCAAAAGTTACAGATACAATAACAAAAATAGTCTCTACTATTGAGAAAATAATTAGGAACGGTAACGCATATATTAAAGATCATCATGTTCTATTTGATACTGATAGTTTCAAAAGTTATGGAGAATTATCCGGCAAAAAAATAGAAGAGATGTTAGATGGTGTTAGAATTGATAATGCCTCATATAAAAAATCAGCAAGAGATTTTATTCTCTGGAAACCCTCTAAAGATAACTCTCCTGGATGGGACAGCCCTTGGGGTAAAGGTCGACCAGGTTGGCATATAGAATGTACTTCTATGATTAAGGATATACTTGGTGACGATACAACACTAGATATTCATGGTGGTGGAAATGATTTAATATTCCCTCATCATGAGAATGAAATTGCACAAGGTAGCTGTATCAGTAAAGAAAAATATTGTAGCCATTGGTTTCATAATGGGATTGTACTTGTGGATAAGAAAAAAATGTCAAAGTCACTGGGTAATGTAATTCTATTGAATCAGTTGTTAACAGATTACGACAGATCAACGATAAGAGTTGCTCTTCTGTCAGCTCACTACAGGCAACCTTTAAACTGGACTACCAGAACTCTTGATAACGCTACAAATCTAATCAATAAAATTAGAGGGTCAATCAATACAGAAGAAAATTTCCATAAACAAGTACAAACTGATATTTCCGACATATTATCTGATGATCTAAATACTCCTCTGGCATTTAAATATCTTTCTGATCTCACCAAATCTGCTAGACGTAATATTGAGGATAATGCTAAGTTGTTGCAATCATGCTCCTTTCTTGGGCTAGATTTTCCGTCAAAATTAAAAAGCGTAAGGCCAAACAAGGCGCTTACTAGCAAAATAGAGAAATTAATTAAAAAACGTAATGAGTTGCGTAATACTGGTCATTTCAAAGAAGCTGATGAGATAAGAGAAGAGTTAAATGAAATAGGAGTCACACTCAAAGACAAAGATGATCAAACAGAGTGGGAGCTTGATGCTAATTCTTAATTTATTAGATTTTTAAAATCTATTCCTATATGTATAATACATATTACCACGGGGTGTAGCGCAGCTTGGTAGCGCGGCTGGTTTGGGACCAGTAGGTCGTAGGTTCG
>MDTD01158899.1_pt1 | contig 14766 bp, 14 predicted proteins | sample 811221 | NCBI WGS metagenome assembly MDTD01 (sample SAMN05326646, study PRJNA326480) | marine metagenome | isolation source: seawater | place: Pacific Ocean: South West | collected 2011
CGTCGTCTTGCCCGCGCCGGCAGCGCCTTGGATGAGCACAACCGCATGGCGAGGAATGCCGCCCTTCAGAATGTGATCGAGCCCCTGGACTCCGGTCGAGATCAGCGGACCCGGCACGGAGTCCGACATATCGTTTATCTCTGTCATGAAGAATGACCGCCCCGCCCTTCCGACGACCCGCCTCTCCTGAGGCAGGTAGCACCGTCGCGTCAAGCCGTCTGTACGCTAGATGACAGAAGAGACATCCCCGCGCCATTGAACGCGAGCCAGTCAAACCGATTACGGGCCGAGCTCTGGAATCAGACGCCGGAAATGTTCGCCGATGAGACCATGGCACTCGCACGCGGCCTCTTCGAGTCCGGGACGATCGACGATGGTAATGCGTCCCCGCCGATACCGGATCAGGCCGGCCGTCTGAAACGTACGCGCGACCAGGGTGACGGTCGGGCGCCGTACGCCCAGCATTTCCGCCAGAAATTCTTGAGTGAGCAAGAGTTCGTCGCCGTCGGAGCGGTCGTGCGTCATCAACAGCCAACGGGCCATTCTTTCCTCGATTCCATGCACGCCGTTGCAGACCACCGACTGAGATATCTGCGCGATCAGAGCCTGCACGTACCGGTACAACAGGCCGCGCATCGCCGGCGACCGATCAGCGGCGTCGCGAACGACCTCGGCCGACAGGTAGCGCGCCGTACCGGGAACCTGCACCGTGTGGCGGGCGATCGCCAGGTCGTCGTCGAGGAGGCTTCCCACATTCACGAAGCCTTCGCGGCCGACGGTCGTGATCTCGGCCGTGGCGCCGTCAGCCAGCAGCCCCACCAGGGAGACCACGCCGCTGTCGACGAAATAGATGCGGTCCATCCTCGTTCCCGACTCGAACAGGGTCACCTTGTGTTCCAGATCGACTGCGGTCAGGTGGGGATCCAACAGGCGTCTGTCTTGCTCGGACAGGACATCGAGAATCTGGTTCATCGCGTACCTCCGGTCCCGAAAGGTCTCGGATGGCCTGCGGCCGCCGCATGCGATGGAGGACGGCCTGTCGGCCTCCGTTCGGATCAGGGCCTTAACGGACCACCGCAGCGATGCGTTGCACCTCGGATCGGAACGACGGATGAACCTCAGCCGATCGGATCGACGCCGATCACGAGCGGATGCAGCGCCAGCAGGACGGCGTAAAAGGCCAGGGACAACGCCACCCGCCACCAGCCGATTTCCGACCAGACGAGTTTCTGGCGCCCGCTCAGGATGGCATGGAAAGGGATGATGCGGGTTTGGGAGGGCGCATCATCGTCCGCGCCTTGATCGTCGCCTGTCGCCTCGATGGCGCGGGCGAGGTTACGGCGGCTGACTTCGTTGCGGAGGATCGCGGCCAGCGGGATCGCCAGCAGGAAGGCGAACAGCAGCGTCCGCTTTAGGTCGCCCATGTTCATCAGGTGCAGATACGCCCACAGCAGCACGCCAACGCTGCCGGGGTAGCGCGAGATCCGGTAGATGCCGGTTGCCTCCGCCTCCGATACGGGCGGTCGGGTGGTCAGGCGACCGACCACCAGAAACAAGACGAAGGGCATCACCCAGACGGCGACCGTCGGGCCGGCATCGATGGGATCGAACAGCCACGGCCCGGTCGGCAGCCGGCCATAGGTCCAGAGAAACGCCGCCAGGGCGACGATCGAAATACCGCTGTGGAGCGCGATGAAGCCCGGCCGGGTCAGGCGTGCGATCAGCACACCACGAACAGCCGACGCCGAGCCGATGGCATGGCTTGCCACCAGAAAGAAACCGGCGGCGAGGAAAGCGGAGAGATCGGTCACCAAGACCTTCCGATGTCCGTTCGCGGCCAAAGGATGCCGCCACCATGAAGTCCCGACGGCATGTCCATTCGCAAGCCATTGGAAGAACGCCAAGAATCCGCGCGCCGCGCCGCGTCCGCCGGAAAGTCTCGGAACCTGCCTCTCATTTCGGTCGTTTCGAATCCATCTACCCGCGCTGCAAACGGGCATTTGAAGGAGGTCTTTCCGATGTTCAAACGCTATGCCTTGGCTACGACAATTCTGTTCGGTCTAGCGGGGATCGCGACCGCCGGCTACTGGGGCGGCATGGAGGCCTACGAGAAGTCCGAATACAAGACCGCCATCCAGGAATTCACCGACGCGGCCAAGCAGGGCGATGCCGAATCCGAGTACATGCTGGGCAAGATCTACGAGCAGGGGCAGGGCACGGCCCAGGACTACGCCGCCGCCCACAAATGGTACAACCTCGCCGCCGCGCAAGGCCACGAAGAGGCCCGCAAGGCACGCGACGCGCTGGCGTCCAGGATGTCGAGCGCGCAGATCGCAGCGGCCCAGGAAGCAGCAGCCGCTTTCGACGTTTCCGCAGCAAGAGACGACGGCGGCGCCCGCGCTGACGATGACATGCGGGTCGGGACCGCATCGACCTATTCCATCGCCAATATTCAGGCATCTCTGAATCGCCTCGGTTATGACGCGGGCCCCGTCGACGGCCTGCTCGGCGGCAAGACCCGATCGGCGATCCGCGACTTCCAGCGCGACAAGGGCTACTCGATCAGCGGCGAGCCGTCGCGTGTCCTGTTCGATCGCCTGCAGGGAGCGGTCGCCGACGCCAAGCAGGCGGATGAGACCGACCGTATCGCCCAGATGTCGCGAAACGAGCTGATCTCGGAACTGCAAACACGCCTGAAGACAGCCGGTTATGAGATCGACGCCGTCGACGGCGAGTTGGGCCCGAAGACCGAAGCTGCGATCGAGGACTATCAATCGGCCCACCAGCTTCCGGTCACCGGCCGACCGACTCCGGCGTTGCTGGCCTATGTCCGCAACAGCGATTCGCTCGGTCGCGAGCGGCAGCAGCCGCAGACAGAGGATGAATACGCGGACCTCACCCGGCGTCAGCTCGTTCGCCGCGTTCAGGAAGAACTGAACCAGCAGGGCTACGACGCCGGTTCGGTCGATGGCCTGATGGGCAGCAATACGCGGTCGGCGATCCGCGACTTCCAGCGTGACGCCGGTCTGAGCGTCGACGGCAGGGCCGACGACGCCCTTCTCGCGCGGCTGGAAACCAACGGCCAGACGGCGGAGAGCCGGACGGCGGAGAGCGACCTCGTGCGCGATATCGAGCGCGAACTCAGGAACCGCAACTACCAAGTCGGGCGGATCGACGGCCGGCTGGACGACGACACCCGCGCCGCCATCCGCACCTATCAGCGGGACGAGGGCCTGAAGATCACGGGCGAGCCGAGCGAGGCGCTGCGCATGACGCTGATGGCTGCGGCCGGCGGCAACGCGCCGATCAATGCCGAGAAGGCCGCGCGGGGTCTGATGGACGAGCTGACAGAGAAGATGCTTAAGGACAATGACCCCGTAAGCAACTGACCGCACCCCGATGCCAGGGCGCTGCCCCCCGGTTTCCGCCATTTACACAAGCGGCTGAGACCGGGGGGCCATGGCGTTCGGGAGACCGCGACCCATCGGCGAGTCCGAACGCATTCATCGAGACAATTCCTTTGTGCACTCGTGGCCTGGACACCATTTTTCGTTTCGTTCAGGCGACGCGACTCCGCCCCGGCCCGTCGTGGCTGCGGCTTCGAAGGCTCCGAAGCGCGCCGCGTTGCCCACACCGCATTTTGGGGATGGATCAATTATGGCCGCGGTCATCGGTGTCGCGTCGTTCGCACTCGCCTTGCTGCTGTTCGCTTGGGGCCGCTCCACGATGAGCCGGCAACATCCGCCGGAATGGGCCAGGAACTGGCTCTACGGCGATCTTCTCGCGATCGCCGTCTCCGCCTTTCTGGCATTCGGGGTCGGCGGTGTCGGGAAAGGCTTTTCCGACCTGATGAACGGTCGGCTCGGAACAATCGGCTTGATCGCGTTCGCGGCGGCGGTCGTTCTCGCAGTCGGAACGGTCTGGACGATGAGCCGAGGTGCCGGACGCCCGCAGGCTGAGCCGCCATTGGCCCCAGTCACGCCGTTCAATCCCAAGAGACAGGCCTCCCGCCATCAGGCGCCGAAACGCCGCGCGGCGTAGGTTCAGAGCGCAGGCATCCGGAACGGCCGGGCGTCCTCGAACGCCCGGCTCGCCCGCAAGACCAGGTGGTCGGCGAAACGGTCGCCGACCACCTGCAGCCCGATCGGCAGACCCGCGCGGTCGAAGCCGCAGGGAACGTTCGCGGCCGGATTGCCCGTCATGTTGAAGGGGTAGGTGAAGGGGCTCCAGTCGAGCCAGCGCCGCATGCCCCGGCCTTCCGGAAACTCGATCCCGGCGTCGAACGCCGTCAGCGGAAGCTGCGGCGTCACCAGCAGGTCCCAGTCGGCGAAGAAGGCGTTCATGCGCTGGCCCAGCGCCAGCCGCTCGGCCTCGGCGTCAAGGAAGTCCGCGAGCGAAACCGTCGACGCCTCCTCCGCCCAGGCGGCGAAGCCCGGATCGAGCAGCGCCCGCTTCTCCGCGGAGAGGCCCCGCCACAGCTTCACCTGCCCGACGCCGAACAGGATGCCGAAGGCATCGCGCGGGCTGGGAAACGGCGGCGGCACCGTCTCGACCACCGCGCCGAGATCGGCGAGTACCGAGACCGCCTCCGCCACGGCCTCGGCGACCTCGGGGTCGACTTCCGCATAGCCCAGGTCCGGGCTGAAGGCGATTTTGAGCCCTTCGATCCCGTCGTCGAGCCCCTCACTGTAGTCGCGCCCGTCATAGGGAAGCGCGTACCAGTCGCGCCGGTCCGGCTGCGCCAGAACCGTCAACATCACCGCCGCATCGGTAACGGTCCGCGTCATCGGCCCGTTGTGGGACATCGGCCCCAGTGGACTCGCCGGCCAGTAGGGGACCCGGCCCGCCGTCGGCTTGAGGCCATAGATGCCGGTGAAGCCCGCGGGCATGCGGATCGACCCGCCGCCGTCGCCGCCCAGATGCAGCGCCCCGAACCCGGCCGCCGCCGCCACCGCGGCGCCGCCGCTCGACCCGCCGCAGGTCTTGGCGGGGTCCCAGGGATTGCGGGTGATCCCTGAAAGCGGGCTGTCGGTGACGCCCTTCCAGCCGAACTCGGGCGTCGTCGTCTTGCCGATCAGCACCGCCCCGCCCTCGCGGAGACGCGCCGTCACCGGCGAATCCTCGTCCCAGGGCTGGTCGGGATCGGTGGTCCGCGACCCGCGCAGGGTGGGGTGGCCCTTCATCAGGGAAAGGTCCTTGATCGTCGTCGGCACCCCGTCGACCGGACCCAGCGGAGTCCCGCTGCGCCAACGATCCGCCGACGCCCGCGCCGCCGCCATCGCCTCCTCCTCGCACAGGAAGACCATGGCGTTGAACCCGCCGTCGAACGCGGCGATGCGGGCATAGGCGGCCTCCGCCGCCTCGACGGGCGAGACTCTGCCTGCGGCAAAGGCCTCGGTCAGCGCCGTCGCCGACATCATCGCCAGGGAGTCATTCATGGCATCTTTCCTCCCGCTTCAACCCCAGTCGTCATGCCCGCGCAGGCGGGCATCCAGAAGGCGGGCACAGGCGGCAAGGCCTTCGCCGAGCCCTGGGTTCCCGCCTGCGCGGGAACGACGAGCGGGGGAGGTCAGAGCCTCGATCCTCAATGCCGGCGAACGACCCTTCCGGCGTTCACCGGCGTCCGTTCGCCGTCGCGCATCGCGAAGCGGCCGTTCACCAGCACGTGGCGGATGCCGCTAGGATAGATGTTGGGCGCCTTCAGGTCCGAAAGGTCGGTGATCGTCCCGGCATCGAACACGGTGACGTCGGCGAAGGCGCCTTCGCGCAGCGCGCCACGGTCGCTGAGCCCCAGGCGCGACGCCGGCAGCGCCGTGATGCGGTGTACCGCCTCCTCCAGCGTGAACACCCCTTCGTCCCGCACGTAGCGGCCCAGCACCCGCGCGGTCCAGCCATAGGAACTCGGCGCCCACTTCACGTCGCCGAGCTCGCCATAGGGGGCGAGGGTGATGGTATCGGAGATCAGCCCGCAGTCGGGTTCGTGCATCGTCATCAGGAGGTCGCTGGTGCTGACCAGCTCGCCGACCCAGGTGACGTTGTAGAGCCCTTCGCCCTCCTCCAGCAGCAGGTCGAGAATCGCGTCGTAGGGGTGGACGCCACGCCTGCGGCCGATCTCCGCGAAGGTGAGGCCGGTCAGGTCCGCGTTCTCCTGGGACTGGAACAGCACCAGCTTGTCCCAATGGCCGGCCGGGACGAGCTTCCAGATCGGCAGCGGATTCTGCTTCAGCCGCTCCCGCGTCTCCGGGTCGCGCAGCCGGTCGAGCAGCTTCGTGACGCCGCCTTCGAACGCCCAGGGCGGCAGGACCGCGGTCATCGTCGTCGGCCCCCATTCGTGCGGGATCATGTCGAAGCCCACATCGGCACCGGTCTCCCGCGTCCAGCGGATCATCTCCATGGTGTGCTCGGTCGCGTGCGGCGGCGCCCCGAACTTGGGCGTGATGTGGGAGATCTGCAGTTTCACCCCGGCCCGGCGCGCCATAGCCAGCGCCTCGCCGAAGCCCTGCTCGTAGAAATAGTCGCGATTGCGGACATGGGTCGCATACATCACGTCGTGCTTCCCGGCGACCTGGCACAGCGCCAGGATCTCCTCGACCCGTGCAGAATTGCCGGGCGAGTATTCGAGGCCGGTGGTGAAGCCGATCGCCCCTTCCTCGAGCGCGCCGTCCAGAAGGCGTTCCATCGCCGTCACCTCGTCCGGCGAGGCGGCGCGCTGGGCACCCCCCAGCACGTTCAGCCGGATGGTGCCGTGGCCGACCAGGGCCGCGACGTTGACGCCGAGCGCCTGCGCCTCCAGCCGGTCGAGATACTGGCCGAAGCCGTGCCAGTCGATCGGCACGCAGTCGCGATGGCCGAAGATCGCGTGCTTCACCGCCTCGGCATCGACGACCGGGGCGCAGCTATGGCCGCAATTGCCGACGACCTCGAAGGTCACGCCCTGATGCACCTGGCTCTCGGCGGCGCCGTTCACCAGCAGCGAGAAGTCGGAATGGGTGTGGAGGTCGATGAACCCCGGCGCGACGACCAGCCCCGTAGCATCGACTGTCTCCCCCGCCGTCGCGTCCTTCAGGTCACCCACCGCGGCGATGCGGTCGCCCTCCAGCCCGACATCGGCGACCCGGCCCGGCTGCCCGCTGCCGTCGACGACCAGACCGCCCTTGATGATCGTGTCGAGCATGGTTCTCGCTCCCCAAGTTTTTTCGTCGTTCCCGCGCAGGCGGGAACCCAGCATGCGGCACGGCCTCTGGGCCCCCGCCTTCGCGGGGACGACGGGATGTTACGCCGCCACCCCGAGATAGCGTTCCAGCACCGCCGGATCCTTCGCAAGCGCATCGGGCGCCGCGTGATGGACAATGGCGCCGTGTTCCATCACATAGACGTCGTCGGCCAGCTCCAGCGCCATCCTGATGTTCTGCTCGACGAGCAGCACGCTCAAGCCTTCCGTCTTCAGGTCCTTGAGCATCGCCAGCACATCGTTGACGATCACCGGCGCCAGCCCTTGCGACGGCTCGTCGAGAAGCAGAAGCCGCGGGCCGGTCACCAGCGCCCGGCCGATCACCATCATCTGCTGCTGGCCGCCGGAAAGCTGGCTGCCCTTGCGGTCGCGGAGGTCGGCCAGCGCCGGAAACCAGCGCATCACCCGCTCGACATCCCAGGGCGAGGCGGCGTCCTCGGCGATCCGGAGGTTCTCCTCGACCGTCAGCAGCGAGAAGACGTCCCGCGTCTCCGGCACGTAGGCGATACCTGAGCGGGCGTTGCGGTAGGCCTTGCGCCCGGAGATGGTCTCGCCTTCGAAGACGACGCTGCCCTCGGCCGGCGGGGTCAGGCCGACGATGCTGCGGAGCGTCGTCGTCTTGCCGGCACCGTTGCGGCCGACCAGCGCCACCACCCGGCCCTCGGCGACCGACAGGCTGACGCCGTGGAGGACGTGGCTGAGGCCGTAGAACGTGTGGATGTCGCGGACGTCGAGCAGCACCGATCAGGTCCCCAGATAGGCGTCGCGGACGCGCTGGTCGTCCCGGATCTGGGCCGGATCGCCGTCGGCGATCAGCCGGCCGAACTGCATCACCGAGATGCGGTCGGAGACGGCCATGACGACGTCCATGTTGTGCTCGATCATCACCACCGTGTAGGCAGGCACCAACGCGCGCACCAGGGTCCCCACCTTTCGCGCCTCGTCTGCCGAGAGGCCACTGGTCGGCTCGTCGAACAAAAGCAGCTTGGGCTCGGCGGCGAGCGTCACGGCGATCTCCAGCAGGCGCTGGTCGCCATAGGAGAGCTCGCGGGCCGGGCGGTCGGCGACGCCGTCGAGACCGACCCTGCCGAGCGCTGCACGTGCCTTGTCGTCGGCGCCCGTGTAGGCGCCCGGCCGGCTCCAGAAATCCAGCCGTCCGCCAGTCTCCTTCCGATAGGCGGCGAGCCAGGCGTTCTCCAGGACGGTCAGGCTGGGGAAGACGCTGGTGATCTGGTAGGAGCGCCCGACGCCCCGCGCCGCGACCTGATGGGGCTTCAAGGCCGTGATCTCGTCGCCGCGATAGTAGATATGCCCGGCGGAGACCGGGAGATCCCGGGTCAACAGATTGAAGAAGGTCGTCTTGCCGGCGCCGTTAGGCCCGATGATGGTGTGGAGGGTCCCCTCCCGAACCGCGAGCGAGACCTCGGCCACGGCGACATTGGCCCCGAACGCCTTGGAAAGCCCCTCGGTCAGCAGCACCGGCTGGGTCATCGCGCCCGCGCCTTTCGCCGCGCGGTGGCCCAGCGGCCGAGGCGGTGGAACAGCTCGACGAAACCGCCCTGGAAGTAGAGCACCACGGCGATCACCACGGCGCCGAACAGCAGCGGCCAGCGCGCCCAGACGACGCTCAGCACGTCCTGGAGGATGATGAAGATCACCGCCCCGGCCGCCGGGCCGAACAGATTCCCGGTGCCGCCGATCAGCACCATGAAGACGATGTTGCCTGAGTTGATCCAGTTGACCGCGTCGATCGGCATCAGCCCGTAGAGCATCGCGTAGAGCCCGCCGGCCAAGCCGGTGAAGGCCCCCGACATGGCGAAGATCGCCGTCTGCGCGCGGGTCACGTCAAAACCCACCGAGGCCGCACGGCGGGGGTTCTCGCGGGTCGCGACGACGATCCGTCCGAACGGCGAGGCGACGATCCGGCCCATCGCCCAGAAGCAGAGGACGAAGACCAGCGCCGCGAAGGCGTAATAGGCGATCGGGGCGCCGATATCGACGCCGAGCACGTCCGGCCGCGGCACACCAGAGAGCCCGTCCTCGCCGCCGGTGGCATCCCGCCACTGATAGGCGATGTAGAAGATCATCTGATTGAAGGCGAAGGTCAGCATGATGAAGTAGATGCCGGTCCGCCGCACGCAGACGAAGCCCACCAGGGCGGCCACCAGCCCGCTCACCACCGCCCCCAGCGCCAGGGCCGGCAGCACCGGCAGGTCGAGATGGAGCAGCAGGTTGGCGGTCATGTAGCCGCCGACCCCGAAGAACGCCGCCTGCCCGAACGAGTAGAGCCCGGCATAGCCGATCAGCAGGTTGGCGGCGACGGCGACGATCCCGTAGATCACCACCTCGGTCGCCATGCTGGGCGGAATCGCGAAGGGCAGCACGACGATCCCGGTGAGCAGCGCCGCCCACCAGAGCGAGAACGGGGAGCCGCCGCGCATCCTCACCGCTCCCCGAGGAGGCCCTGAGGCCGCCACAGCAGAATCAGCACCATCGCCACGTAAATCAGGATGGTGCTCGCCGACGGCCAGTAGAGAGCGACGAGGCTCTGGGTGATGCCGACCAGGAGGCCCGCGAACACCGCACCGTAGAGGCTCCCCAGCCCGCCGATCACCAGCACGACGAAGGCCATCGCCAGCATGTCGATCCCCATCGTCGCGGTGATGCCGACGATGGGCGCCGCCAGCGCCCCGGCCAGCCCGGCCAATCCGGCCCCGAAGGCGAAAGCGAGAGTGAACAGCACTTCGATATTGATGCCGAGGGCGCTCACCATCTCGGTCTTCTCGATGCCGGCGCGGATGATCGCGCCATACCGGGTGCGCTCGATCAGCAGCCAGACCGCGACAATGATCACCGCCCCGGCGACGGTCGTGAACAGCAGGTATTTGGGATAGAAGATGCCGGAGAAGATCAGCGCGCCCTGCAGGAAATCGGGCGGCGACAGGCTCTTCCCCTCCGGCCCCCAGAGGACGATCAACAGCTCGGTCACCACCAGCGACACACCGAACAGCAGCAGGAGCTGGAACAGATAGGCGCCGCCGTAGAGGCGCCTCACCCCGAACCATTCGACCAGCACGCCGAGTCCGCCCGCGACCACCGTCGCCACCACCAGCCCCAGCCAGAACGACTCCGTCGCCGACACCACCGCATAGAGCAGATAGGCACCGACGGCGTAGAACGCGCCATGGGCGAAGTTGGGGATATTGAGCAGCCCCTTGATGATCGACAGACCCAGCGCCGCCACCGCGTAAAGCATGCCGACGGCGATGCCGTTCAGAAGCTGGGAGACGAGAAGGGAGAGGGGCATTCGCGGGCGGCTATTCCGTCATTGCGAGCCGAAGGCGACGCAATCCAGCAGCCGGCCGCTGGATTGCCGCGTCGCTACGCTCCTCGCAATGACAGCATCAAAAACGCCGTTCCTGGAGTCCCGCCTGCGCGGGGACGACGCGTTGACAGTCTTCACGAGAGGAACCGGCGCCAATTCAGCCGCAGACGGCGCTCAGAGCTCTCCCAGTCCCGGGCAAGTGTTCAGGTCCTTGGGCTGCGGCGTCGCGTCGGAATGGACGATCGCGGCGTAGTCGTTGGGCGAGGCCATGTCCGCCTCGGCTTTCCCCTCGACGACGTAGTAGGGACGGATCGTCTGGTGAGTGGCGGCGTCGATCCTGGTGGGCCCGAGAATGCCGTCGAAGGTCTCGGTCTCCATCACCTTGATGATGTCGGCGGGCGCCACGCTGCCGGCCTTCTCCATCGCCGTCAGGATGGCGCGGAAGGCGTCATAGCCATAGGCGCTGGCATAGCCTGGCACGCGCTCATATTTCGCCTTGTAGGCGTCGACGAAGGTGCGGTTGACGGGTGTGTCGATCGTATAGAAGTAGTTCTGGCCGAGAATCAGGCCTTCGCGCATATCGGGCGACAGCTCGCCCATCTGGTCGACCTCCATCGCCCAGGGGCCGACCACCGCGACGTGGTCCTTCAAACCGAAATTATGGAACTGGCGGAGCAGCGTCACCGCGTCGCTGCCGAAGTTGAGCACGCACAGCACGTCGGCTTGCGATGCGATGACCTTGGTCAGGTACTGGTTGAACTGGCGTTCCCCCAGCGGGTGCAGGTCGTTCCCGACCAGCTCGATCCCCTTCTCCTTCGCCACGACCTCGCAGTATTTGCGGAGCGAATGGCCGAAGACGTAGTCGACGGTGATCGTGTACCAGCGCTTGGCGTCCGGCATCTTCTCGGCGGCATAGTCCATCACCGACTTCAGCGCGGTGTAGGCATTGGCCGACCACTGGAAGGTGTAACGGCTGCACCGTTCGCCGGTGAAGTCCTCGCTGCCGCCGGCCGCGTATTGAAGGACCTTCTCGCGCGTGGCGATTTCCGATTGAGCGAGACCGACCGAGCTGGAGAAATTTCCGGCGAAGTACTTCACGCTCTCGCTGTCGATCGCCTCCATCAGCCGACGGACACCGACCGCCGGCTTGGTCTCGGTGTCGCGGGTGACGAAGTCGATCGGATGCCCGAGGATCTCGTAGTTCCGCTCCTCGAGCGCCAGGCGCATGCCGTTCTCGACCAGCGGTCCGGAAAAGGCGTAGGCACCGGTGAAGGGGGAGAACTGGCCGAAGGTGATGCGCTCGGCCGCCCGCGCCGGGGACATCCAGGCCGGCCCCAGCGCCAGGGCTGCCGCGCCGGCACCCGTCATGCGTACGAAGTTCCGACGGGTCACCGTGGCAGTCATGAACGCCCCCTTCGTGTGCTGGCCCCTCAACCGGTCGGGAAAGTCGCGACCACATCCTCCGGCACGCCGACTTTTCCGGCCGCCTTCAGGATATCGCTCCACGTCTGTTCGTCCACAGGAATGCCGTCGCGGCCGCGCTCGGCGCTCGACTTCCGCTCGGGATCGCCCGGCACCATCACAGCCTCGACGCCCGGCGCGGGCGGCGACGCCTTGACGTTCGCCGTCATCGCATCGATCTCGCGCGCGAAGAAATCGGCGTCGCCGACGGCAGCGGGGCTGAGGATGACCGTCAGCATGTTGTTGATGATGCCGATGTCGGACTGGTTCTCGGGCAGGTAGACGCCGCCGCCGGCCAGCGCGCCGGCCAGGCTCTCGCAGATCAGGGCGAGGCCGTAGCCCTTATGGTCGCCGACCGAGCGCAGGGCGCCGCGGGGCGCGTTGAACATCACGCCGGGATCGTTGGTCGGCACCCCTTTCGAATCGATCAGGCAGCCGTCAGGAACCGGGACGCCCTTGTTGTAGGCGACGCGGACCTTGCCCTGGGCGATCTTGCTGGTCGCCATGTCGAAGATCAGCGGCGGGTTGTTCTTCGTCGCCGGGATGGCGGTGCAGTAGGGATCGGTGGTGAAGCGCCCGTCGCTGCCGCCGAACGGCGCCACCAGCGGTCGCGCCGCGCTGGCGTTGACGTAGTGGATCGAAACAAGACCCGCCGCCGCGCACATCTCCCCCCACGCCCCGATACGCCCGAGGTGATGGCTGTTGCGCAATGCGACTACGGCAACGCCGTTCGCCTTGGCACGCTCGATGCCGAGTTCCATGGCTTCGGCGCCGATCACCTGCCCGTAGCCCTGACAGCCGTCGAGTTGAAGAATGCTGCCGGCGTCCTTGGTCACCGAGACATGACGATTGGCGACCAGCCGACCATCCAGCAGGGCGTCGACATAGGTGGGGATCATGCCGATACCGTGGCTATCGTGGCCGAACAGATTCGCATCGACCAGGTTCCGCGCGACGGCATCTGCTTCCAAATCGCTGGAATCGCCCGCCTTGCAGATCGTCCGCGTCACGTCTCGAAGGGTATCGGCAGCTATCTTCATGTCTCTCCCCAGTTGATTTGGTATTATAATACCACAAACATGTTAGCGCATGACGATGCCCGGTTGCGCGCGAGAATCCCGCACGCTAGGCATGCGAACGTGGCAGCGACCCGAAGGACGACGCGATCTAGCCCGCGGCCGCGGTGGAAGGAGGAACCGTCATGGCGCACTACAGGATCGCCAGCATCCCCGGCGATGGCATCGGCAAGGAAGTGGTCCCGGAAGGCATCCGCGTTCTCGACGCGGTCGGCCGCAAGTTCGGCATCAGCTTCGAATGGGATCATCTCGACTGGAGCTGCGAGCGCTATGCCGAAACCGGCAAGATGATGCCGGACGACGGCATCGAGAGCATCCGCGATCACCATGCGATCTTTCTCGGCGCCGTCGGCTGGCCGACCGTTCCCGACCACGTCTCGCTGTGGGGCCTGCTGATCCCGCTGCGCCGGGCATTCGAGCAGTACGTCAACCTGCGCCCCGTCAAGCTGCTGGAAGGCGTCCCCTGCCCGCTGGCCAACCGAAAGCCCGGCGAGATCGACTTCTGGATCGTCCGCGAGAACAACGAAGGCGAGTATTCGGAAATCGGCGGGCGCCTCTATGACGGCACCGAGCACGAGGTCGTCGTTCAGCAGAGCATCTTCCCCCGCCACGGCGTCGACCGTATCCTGCGCTACGCCTTCGAGCTGGCGATGAAGCGGCCCCGGAAACACGTGACCTCGGCCACCAAGTCGAACGGCATCATCCACACCATGCCTTATTGGGACGAGCGCGTCCGGGCGATGGCGTCGCGCTATCCCGAGGTCTCGACCGACCAGTACCATATCGACATCCTGACGGCGCATTTCGTCCGCAACCCGGACCGCTTCGACGTGGTGGTGGGCAGCAACCTGTTCGGCGACATCCTGTCCGACCTCGGCCCGGCAGTGACCGGGACGATCGGCATCGCGCCGTCGGCCAACATCAATCCCGAGCGTCAGTACCCGTCGATGTTCGAGCCCGTCCACGGTTCGGCCCCCGATATCGCCGGAAAGGGCATCGCCAATCCGATCGGCCAGATCTGGTCCGGCGCCATGATGCTCGACCATCTCGGCCATCCCGAGGCCGCCCAGGCCATCGAGGACGTGATCGCCAAGGTGCTGAAGAAGCCCGAGACCCTGACCCCGGACATGGGCGGCAAGGCCAGCACCGAGGCGCTGGGCAAGGCGATCGCCGCGGCGATCGACGAATAGACGGAGACAGAAACGCGATGATCACCAAAGGCATCAAGGAACTCTGTGCCGAGGCGGAAGCCGAGATCGAGACGATCCCGGCGGCCGAAGCGGTCAAGCTGATGAAGGATGAAAACGTCCAGCTCGTCGACATCCGCGACGTCCGCGAGCTGTGGCGCGAAGGGGCGATACCCGGCGCGCTGCATGCGCCGCGCGGCATGCTGGAGTTCTGGGTCGCCCCCGCGAGCCCCTACCACAAGGAGGCGTTCACCACGGGCAAGAAGTTCGTCTTCTTCTGCGCCGGCGGCCTGCGCTCGGCGCTGGCGACCCAGTCCGTCCAGCGCATGGGCCTCAAGCCAGTCGCCCATATCGAAGGCGGTTTCGCCGCCTGGCGGGAGGCCGGCGGCCCGGTCGAGGCGAAGGAGCCGAAACTGCCGTCGTCTCAGAAGTAGGCCGCGAGGGAAGGGCCATCGCGCCCCCCACCGCCCCTCACCCCCCCCCCCC
>MDTD01119062.1_pt1 | contig 14764 bp, 11 predicted proteins | sample 811221 | NCBI WGS metagenome assembly MDTD01 (sample SAMN05326646, study PRJNA326480) | marine metagenome | isolation source: seawater | place: Pacific Ocean: South West | collected 2011
ATCGGAATGACCATTAGAACAGCATTGTTCGGTAAAGAAATTTCTCAATTTAAGCAAGGTGAAGATGAATACGATATTACCATGAGATTAAATGAATATACAAGAAATAATATCGATAATTTAATGAACCAAAGAATAACATTTCGAGATATGTTAGATGGTCAGATTCGACAGGTGCCAATTTCATCTGTTGCCTCTGTTAAGAAATCATCTACTATTTCAGCGGTGAAAAGAAATGAATTGAAAAGAACAATTTCTTTACAATCTAATGTTCTTGAGGCTGATGGCTACAATCCAACGGAGGTTGTTACAGAAATTAAAGACGCTCTCAAAAATGAATATACGAAGCCTGACGGTATAGAATATAAATTCACGGGTCAGCAGGAAGAGCAGGCAAAAGAGATGAAGTTTTTAGGTAAAGCATTAGCTATCGCTATTTTCTTGATTTTGATGATTATAGTTACTCAGTTTAATTCCATTTCTTCTCCAATTGTAATTTTATTTGCTGTAGTAATGAGTTTCACTGGCGTATTTACAGGTTTAATATCTGCAGGAATGGAATTTGTTATAATTATGATGATGATTGGGATTATATCTCTAGCTGGAGTTGTTGTAAATAATGCTATTGTGTTAATGGATTACACAAACTTACTTATTACACGAAAAGAGTTGGAAATCGGAGTGTCCGGGAAAGGAAAAGATCGTTTAACAATTCCATACATCATAGAGGCTATTATTGAAGCAGGAAGGACCAGGTTACGTCCTGTATTGTTAACAGCTATTACAACTGTTCTTGGTTTACTGCCTATGGCAATTGGATTAAATATCGATTTCATTGGGTTGTTCGGCTCTGGAGATCCTTCAATTAGTTTAGGAGGGGACAATGTTATCTTTTGGGGGCCAATGGCTTGGACAATTATTTTTGGTTTAACCTTTGCAACATTTTTAACCTTGGTCATAGTACCAGTTTGCTTTTATTTGGCATTACGATTGAAATATTTAGTGCTAGGGATTCCTAGATATTAAAAAAATATGTGCTAAGTTGGTTTTATATTTCAAAATCCCATTCCTTTCCATAATCTGGCTTAGGCTTTTCCAGGGAATCAACAAGAATAAAATCCAACTGTTTCTTGAATAGGTCGGCATTCTTTATTTCAACTAAAACTTCATCTCCCATTTGGTATTTATTCCCTGTATTCTGTCCTACGATACAGTAATTATCGGCATCTAAAAAATAGCTGTCGTCGGTTAAATTTCGAATCGAAATCATTCCCTCACATAAGTTTTCTTGAATTTCAGCGTAAATTCCCCAATCAGTCACACCACTTATTATTGCTTTAAAACGCTCTCCTAAGTGTTTACTCATAAATTCAACCTGCTTGTACTTTATGGAGTCTCTTTCTGCATCAGAGGCTTGTTTTTCCATTTTTGAAGAATGAATACATTTTTCTTCGTATTCATTTTCATCGGCCGTTTCTCCACCATCCAAATAATGTTGCAGGAGTCTATGCACCATTACATCAGGATATCTTCGTATAGGGGATGTAAAATGAGAGTAATAGTCAAAAGATAAACCGTAATGTCCAATATTATTAGTCGAATATTCTGCTTTTGCCATGGTTCTAACCGCTAAGGTTTGAATCATATTACCTTCTTTTTTTCCTTTTACTGCATCCAGAACTTGATTCAAAGATTTAGAAATGTTGGCATTTTCACCTCGTTCAACATTTAATCCGAATTGAACAATAAAGTTAGCGAACTGTTCAAATTTATCGGGTTTGGGTTTGTCGTGAATTCGGTATATAAATGTTTTTGGTTTCTTGTTATTTTGTTTATTACCAATATATTGCGCTACTTTTCGATTGGCGAGTAGCATATATTCTTCGATTAGTTTATTGGAATCTTTAGCTTCTTTAAAATACACGCCAATTGGAGTCGCATTGTCCTCTTTGTTTAATTCAAATTTAACCTCAATACGATCAAAACTTACAGCTCCGGCTCGAAATCTTTTTTTACGTAGTTTCTTTGCAATTTGATTCATTATTCCAATTTCTTTATGCAGCTCGCCCTCTCCTGTTTCAATAATTTCCTGAGCTTCTTCATATGTGAATCTTCTGTCGGAATAAATAACTGTTCTGCCAAACCATTCTTGTTTAATCTTGCCATTACTATCTATTTCGAACACGGCTGAGAAGGTGAACTTATCTTCATTTGGTCGCAACGAACAAACGCCATTAGAAAGTTTTTCGGGTAACATAGGTACAACTCGATCAACTAAATAAACAGAAGTAGCTCTATTGTAGGCTTCCTCGTCTAAAATACTTCCAGGTTCCATATAGAAAGATACATCGGCAATATGAATTCCTATTTCATAGTTTCCATTTGGAAGCACTTGAAAAGATAATGCATCGTCAAAATCTTTTGCGTCATGGGGATCAATGGTAAAAGTCAAGACATCTCGCATATCTCTTCTTTTTTTTATTTCCTCAGAATCTAATTCAAAATTAATTTTCTCTGCAATAGCCTCTACTTCAGCGGGAAATTCATAGGGTAAATCATATTCAAATAAAATGGAATGCATTACAACTTCATTGTTTCCTGCATCTCCAAGTACCTCAATTATTTTACCAAAAGGGTTCTTGGAGTCAGAAGGCCAATCGGTTATTTCTCCAATTACCTTTTCTCCATTCTTAGCTCCCTTTAATTTAGTTTTTGGTATGTATAGATCCACTGCAATTTTATCGTTGTCAGGAACTAAGAATCCGAATTTATTGTTCATTTGAAGTGTTCCGATAAATTGTGTTCTTGCACGTTTTATGATTTTTGTAATTATGCCCTCCTCTTTTCCTCTTCGATAAATTATTTTGACTCCAACAGTATCCTCATGCATGGCCTTGTTCATATTTTTTGCATTGACATATATGTCTTCATCTCGATCCGCTGATATGATGTAGGCTCCACCTCTTTTGGTGCTATCAACAGTTCCCTCTAATGTTTTCCCTTGCAAGTTAAGCTTAAACTTTCCTCGACTTAATTCTTCAAGTTTATTTTGAGTGACTAAATTTTGTAAAATCAATTGAATTCTTTCTCGGTCCATTTTATTTCCTACTCTGATTTCTCGGCTTACCTCTTTATAGTTCATGATTTTAGAGGGGTTTTTTATGAATACATATAAAACAGCACTAGCTAATCCATCGGGAGTGTTAAGGCTTGTTTGTTTCGTTTTAGATAGTTTTCGACCGTCTCTTTTGCCTCTCTTTTTTTTAGTTATTTTATTGTTTAGTCTAGAAGGATTAAAAGAGGATTTTTTAGGCTTTCGTCTACTCATATTTAAATGTACGCACTAACCTTCGTGTTGTTTTTGTTTTTTTTAAAAGTTATACACGTGAACGAATGAATTAAATATGAGTCTTTTACAGGTTACTATTTTAAATTCTGATGAAAAAAGTTTGTTCAGTAAAGGATTGGCTTATTTTTGCCTTTATGAGTGATGAAAAAATCAAGTTAATTTGGGATTTGAGAAGTATTGATGCCAAGGAGGTGGCCGAGCATCATGTAAAACACATTACAGAATATATTGAATCCAAAGGATTAATAAATACAACTGCTGCTTGTGAGGAGATTTTCCAACATTATTATGTGGCCTATATTATAACGACAAAAAATTATATGATTCAAATAAGAGATGATTTAAAACCCAATCGAGGAGAGTATATTTAGTTTCTTAATTTTTCCATTTAAAATTCATCTATATTTAATTTAAAATTATTTCTATTTAAAAGGTGGATTATCAATAATTTTAGGCTTTACAGAAAAGTTTAAATTTAGTTTTTTGGAACACAAATGGGTAACAAGCAATTTAATAATGTAAAAAATCAACTTCAACTATTCGATCCTATTACTTTAGCTGAAATGGATAGAGTAAGTCTAATGAACAGAACGGATATGAAATTTGTATTTGAAATCAATTTATTACCCATGTTTTTAAATGCGATTCAACCTTTTTATAACTCTCTTGAGATAAATGGAAGTCGAATTTTTTTGTACAAAACAGATTATTTTGATACTAATGATTTTCAGATGTTTACAGCTCATTCAAATGGTAAGCGGAATAGATTTAAGGTTCGGTATAGAGAATATGTAGGCTCAAAATTATCATTTCTTGAAGTTAAATTTAAAAACAATAAAGGTAGGACATTAAAGTCGAGAATTAGTTCGTGGGCTAATAATGAGATTACTGATCCTGTGGATGTGGATTTTCTTATTAACGCAATTCCTTTTGCCCCTGACCAATTAAAGCATTCACTTAAAAATGAATTTACTAGAATTACATTAGTTAATAAAGAAGATAAAGAGAGATTAACCATTGACTTTTCATTGAGTTTTAAAAAAGGAGATTTGTATAAGAAATTGCCTAATCTTGTAATTGTAGAGGTTAAACAAGAGAGATTAGACCTAAATTCAAAGGTGGTTCAGGTACTTAGAAAACATTCTATTAGGCAGGCTAGTTTTAGTAAGTACGTATCTGGAGCTTTATTATTAAATAAAAAATTGAAATACAATCAGTTTAAAGCTAATATGCTTTATTTAAACAAAATACATAAAAATTATGGAGTTATTTGGAGTAGATAGTATGCCTGTTTTTGCTCAGGCAACTTTTGAAGCAGCAAAAGTATTTGGTATGAAGTTCATTAATGTTGATGATTTTTTGAAATTAATTTTCAAGTTTTCCCTTAACTTTTTTTTTATGTTTATAACCGTCAGATTTGTCTTTTTTAGAAACAACCGAGACAAGGATTACTTATTTACATTCTACATTTTCAATATTGTTACTTTTTTCATTTGTGTTTTGTTTAGAAAAACAACCATGCAGATGGGATTTGCGTTTGGTTTGTTTGCTGTTTTTGGAATTATAAGATATCGAACTGAAACTATACCTTTTAAAGAGATGACTTATTTATTCATCGTAATAGGTTTAGCAATGATTAATGCCTTATCTAACAAAAAAATCAGTCACGCAGAGGTGTTATTTGTTGATATAATGATTGTAGCATCCACTTTTGGAATTGAAGCAATTTGGTTTAATAATCACGAGAGAAGTAAGGTGATAATTTTTGAAAAAATTGAATTGATTAAACCAGAAAACGAACAGTTGCTAATTTCTGATATAAGAAACAGGACTGGACTTGACGTTTTTAAGGTGAGTGTAGGACGAGTAGACTTTTTAAAGGATACAGCTGAGGTGAAGATTTATTATAAGGAAAAGGTTTAATTTGTGCTTAAAATTTCATTTTTGTATAATTTTTTTTTGTAATCCAAAGAATAGTGTAGACCTACACTTTCTTTACGATTTGAAGCGAACTTTATAATTAAATAAGCCACGTTAATTAAGTTTCTTGTTTCACATATCTTTTGAGAGGGTATTGTTTTTTCGTAAAGTTCCTCTACTTCTCGATATAAGATTTCAAGTCGATCCAATGCTCGTTTTAAACGTAAATCACTTCTAACGATTCCTACGTAAGAACTCATTATTCCCTGAACTTCATTTAGGCTTTGAGTTATTAATACCAATTCTTCAGGAGCTTCTGTTCCTGTTGCGTCCCAATTTGGAATGTTGTTTTTGAATATTTTGTTTTGAATATTTTCACTTGCCTTTAAATAAGCTCTGTGAGAAAAGACAATAGCTTCTAGGAGAGAATTACTTGCCAATCGATTGGCGCCATGTAATCCTGTACAAGCGCATTCCCCAATTGCATAAAGGTTCTTAACGGATGATTGACCGTATTCGTTAACTAAAATTCCTCCGCAAGTGTAGTGTGCAGCTGGAACAACGGGTATGAAATCAAACGCAGGATCAATTCCCAGTGACTTACATTTTTTGTAAATAGTCGGAAAGTGTGACTTGAAGTTTTTCATGTTCAAATGCGTGCAATCTAAATTCATAAACTCAACGCCATGAATTTTCATTTCTGTATCAATTGATCTAGCTACAATATCTCTCGGGGCTAAAGATTCGCGATTATCATATTTGTGCATAAAAGATTTACCCTTGTGATCTCTTAATATACCCCCAAATCCTCTAACTGCCTCAGAAATCAAAAAGGACGGGTGATCTCCTGGATTAAAAAGAGATGTAGGGTGAAACTGTACAAATTCCATATCTTGTACCTCTGCTTTTGCTCGATAAGCCATTGCTATTCCGTCACCAGTTGCTATTAAGGGGTTCGTAGTAGATTTATAAACCAAACCTGCTCCACCGGTTGCCATAATTACATTTTTAGCCAACACGGTATTTATTTCACCGGAATCCTTATTTAAAACGTAGGCCCCGTAACATTCGATATCGTTGTTTTTTCGCGTTAATTTCTCACCTAAATGATGTTGAGTAATTACATCCAGTGCAAAATGATTTTTAAAAACATGAATATTAGGGTGAACCTTAATTTGCTCTATCAAAGCCCTAACTATCTCTTTTCCTGTAAGATCTTTGTAATGTAATATCCTGCTTTCTGAGTGCCCTCCTTCTTTTGCTAAATCGTATTCTCCTTTTTTGTTTTTGTCAAAGTGTGTTCCCCAATCAATTAATTCTTTAATTCTTTCTTTGGCTTCTTTTACGACAATTTCAACAATTTTAGTGTTGTTTAAACCAGAACCAGCATCAAGTGTGTCCGAAATATGTTTTTCAAAGTCGTCATTATTGTTCCATACACCTGCTATACCTCCTTGAGCATAAGATGTGTTAGATTCGCTTGTCTTTTCTTTGGTAATTAGTCCTACTTTGCCTTTGTTCGCTGCTTTAAGTGCAAAGCTTAGTCCAGCTATGCCTCCACCTATTATCAAGAAATCATATCGAGAATCCATAATATTAAAGTTAATTAACTATTTTCAAACAAAAAAAGACCGCCGGACGCAGTCTTTATATTTTTTTATCCGAGAGCAATTAATTATTTTTTTCTTTTACTTCCCCCTTGGAATTATCATTACCTTCGGGATTATTTGTTGCATCTTTGAATTCTTTGACTCCCTTACCTAGTCCTTTCATAAGTTCAGGAATCTTTTTTCCTCCGAAAAGTAATAAAACAACTAATACAATAAGAACAATTCCCCAAGGTCCCATTCTTTGAATAAATAAAAACGATGCTTCCATTTTTGTGCTCATTAATTTAAAGCAAAGGTACTAAAAAATTGATTTTCATGGATATTACTCTTTCAAATCTGTTTGTTACAAATATCCGATTAACAGATTTTGTAATTATTTGTGATTTGCTTGATCAATTAAAAAAGCATAGTTTAAAGCTACCTCTCTATAGTATTCATATCTTCCAGAAGCACCTCCATGGCCAGTTTCCATATCAGTTTTAAGTAAAAGAAGATTATTATCTGTTTTAAACTCACGAAGTTTAGCAACCCATTTTGCTGGTTCCCAATATTGGACTTGAGAATCGTGAAGACCAGTAGTAACTAAAAGCGATGGGTAGTCTTTTTTTTCTATTTGATCATAAGGACTATAACTTAATATATAATTATAATACTCCTCTTTGTTTGGGTTGCCCCATTCATCGTATTCTCCTGTTGTTAATGGTATAGAGTCGTCTAACATTGTGGTTACTACGTCTACAAAGGGTACAGCAGCAATAGCTGCTTTCCATAGTTGCGGTTTGATATTAATTACAGCACCAATTAATAATCCACCTGCACTTCCTCCCATCGCGAACAAATGTTTAGGCGAGGTATAACTTTTTTCTACTAGGAAATCACCGCAAGCAATGAAGTCATGGAATGTGTTACATTTTTTTAGTAATTTACCTTCCTCATACCACTTTCTACCTAAATCCTCTCCTCCTCTGATGTGCGCTATTGCAAAAACAAATCCTCTTTCCAGTAAACTTAACCGAGCAGCGGAGAAAGATGCATCAACTACGTGGCCATAACTTCCATAGCCATAAAGTAAAGTTGGGTTTTTCCCATTCATTTTAGTGTTTTTTTTGTGGACTAAACTCATGGGGATTAAAGTTCCGTCTTTCCCTTCTGCAAAAACTCTTTTAGTAATGTATTTTGATGGCTTATGTCCTCCAATTACCTTTGTTTGTTTTTTTACTTCTTTGATTCTGGATTCAAAATCGTAATCAAATATTGTTGTGGGGGTTTTTAAGCTTGAGAAACCATATCTAAAAACACTAGTTTTAAATTCAGCGTTTGCAGATGCATAAGCAGTGTAACTTTCCTCTTCTAAATCAATTATATGCTCTGATTTGTTTTTTTCATTTAAAACTCTAAATTGGGTTAGCCCTCTTTTTCTCTCAGTTAGTACCATAAACTTTTCAAATATTTCAATATCCTCTAGTAGAATATCCTGTCTATTTGGAATAACCTCCTTCCAATGGCTGTTGTTGGTGAATTCTGCAGAGCATTTCATTAGCTTGAAGTTTTTAGCTCCTTTTAAGTTAGTAATGATGTAAAATTCATTTGCACGATGTTCAATGGAGTATTCATGATTAAGTTGACGAGGTTCAAAAATTTTAAATTTTTCGTTTGGATGATCAGCGGAAACTATTCTGTATTCAGTTGATAGTGTACTATATGAACCAATAATTATATATTTTTTTGATTTTGATCGGTAAACATTTAAAATAAAGGCTTCGTCCTCTTCTGTAAAAATTAACTCGTCCTCCTTCGAGCTTGTTCCCATGGTATGTTTAAAAACCTTATTACTTCTTAGGGTTTGTTTGTCTTTTCGAGTGTAAAAAATAGTTTTACCATCGTTGGCCCAGGCAAAAGATCCCGATGTGTTTTCTAACTTATCTTTGAGTATTTCTCCGGTTTTTAAGTTTTTAAAATAAATATCATATATTCGACGTGAAATAAAATCTACGGAGTAAGCTAATATTTTATCGTTGGAACATACTCCTATTTGACCAATTGCACAATAAGATTGGTTTTTAGATAATTTATTTTGATCTATTAAAATCTCTTCTTCCATATTTAAGTCTCCTTTTTTCCTGCCATAAATAGGGTACTCATTTCCTTCTTCATAACGTTGATAATTAAAATATCCGTCTAAAAAATAAGGAACAGAACTTTCTTCTTTGTCCAAGCGCCCAATGATCTCTTTATACAAATCATTTTGAAGATTTTCTGTGTGCTTCATCTTATATGAGGCGTAGTTGTTTTCCTGATTTAAATACTTGATGACTTCAGAGTTTTTTCTGTCGTTTAACCAGTAGTAAGAATCAATTCTTGTGTGGTTGTGAATAGTTAGTTCTTTGGTTATTTTTTTTGCAATTGGTGGTTTCATAATGGATTTATATTAAATCATCAAAGATTATAGTTCGTAAAGTTAACTTATCAACAGTTTAAGATTTAAAAAACCCTTTAAATTAAGGTGTTTTGAAGCGGTTACAAGAATTTATTAACAAAAAATTATTTTCATACTATATTTTGAGGCACTATATTGCATGCATCATTGCTAGATTATTTCTAATAAAATTAATGTTTTATGGGATTTATTTATTCTAAAGAAGAACTAGTGAATCGATTAACAGAGCTTAAACATAAGCGTGATTTGATTCAAAAAAATAGAGTAGCAATTCTGGAGAAATATACGAGAAAGGCTACCCAAGAAAAAAAGCAGATTGAGGCTAGTGTCGAGCTCTATCAATTGGAGCTTCAAATTGAAGATTTCGAAAGGAGATTGGAGAAATTATTTTAATATTTTACAGAGGTAAAATATTTTTTTACACATCTATCCACCGAAACTTCGGGATGAATTATCCCTTTGTTTTCTAGAAAGTCACAAAATTCAGCTGCTAACAATGGCCCTAAAAAAACTCCTTTCGAACCGAGACCGTTAAATATGAGTATGCTATTATGTTTTGGGTGACTCCCTATGAAAGGTCTTCTGTCATGTGTAGCAGGACGTATTCCAGCTTCATGATTTATTATTTTGTAAGTACAGTCTGTAATTTTATTTAATTTTTCAATAAGTTCAAGTTTTCCTTTAATGCTTGGCTCCCACCTTTTATCCGACCAATTGTAGGTCGCTCCAACTTTATAAATGTTTTCGCTTATGGGAAGAATAAAAATATTTTTCTTTCGAATTTTGTCAACTTTTAAATCGTCTGATTCAATAGTTAAAATATCCCCCTTAACGGATTTAAAAGGTAACCAACTGAAAAAAGGATTCTGCTCTGCATAAGTCCCCTCTGCAAATATTAATTTGTCTGCATGAATAGAATTGTACTGTACACCTGTTTTTAAAATGTTTATTTTTAAATGGTTTAGTGATTCATAAATAAGATTCCCCTTGTTATGAAAATAAATCTTTGAATGTTTAACATATGAGGCAATATCTAACCTTCCAGTTTGTTTTACAACACCTGTTTTTTTTACTTCATTTTTAATATTAATGTCTTGAAGTTTTGGGTCTAAAAATCTTTTAGACTCCTCTGTTAAAGCCATTTTTTTCCAAAAACTTTCTTCTTGCTCATTGGTAATTATTTTTTCCACCTTGATTAACGATAGCAAGTTTATACCAAGTTCTTTTTCTACCTCCGGATAAACTTCAAGCATTTTATCAATCATTTCTTGAGCGCGCCATGTAGGAATCATTTTCCTAAATGTAACAGGATTCCATGTCCCAGCGGCAACGTTTGATGAGGCAGGAGAGTCATTAGAGAAAATTAAAAATTGCTTATCTCTTTTTTGTAATTCCCAAGCTAAAAGTATCCCTGCTAAACCGCCTCCTACAATAATATATTCATAGTTTTTTGAATTGCTCATTAGTCGCAAAGTTAAATATTTAGAATATATAATTATTAAGATAATAGTTTATTCAATTCTTCAAATTAATAAGTTTGTAAACGAGCTTGTCTTAGTAAAATAAGATTCAAAAAAAATAAGATTATTATAAAATTCTTTTTTTTGGTATTCAAATTGTTTTTTAAAGTACAATTATGAAAAAAGTCTTTTTTTTAATACCCATTTGTCTTCTTTTAATGTCATTATCAACTTCTGATTTTCTAAATGATTGGTTATTATCCAAACTTTTTAAGCCTGCAAGCATTGGTATTACTGTTTATGATTTAGAGAAGGATGAATATATAATTGAAAAATCTTCTGAAAAGGTATTAACACCTGCCTCAATTCAAAAATTATTAACTACCGCTATCGCTCTTCATAGTTTACCGAAAAATTATCAGTTTGAAACTAAATTAGCCTATACTGGTAGTATTCGAGATGGTGTTTTAAGAGGTGATATTTATATTTTTCCAAACTTTAATCCAACTCTTGGCAGCAAGAGATTTAGCAGGGATTTATCAGAAATAACAGGTTCTATTTCCAGGTGGCTATCTAGGAATAAAATTAAAGTTATTCAGGGGGTAAAAGTGATTGATTCGACAATGGAGCTAGAAACTCTACCTCGAACTTGGATTTGGGAAGATATTGGAAACTATTACGGTGCAAACCCTTGTGGAACAATTTTTAATGAAAATATAATTGAGCTTTATTTTGAGAGCGGACAGCCAGGAGAGCAAACTAAAATAGTTGAAATGATTCCGAAGTTACCTTTTTTGAAAGTTGAAAATAGAGTAAAGGCTTCAAATTTAAATAAGGATTTAGCTTATTGCTTCGGTGGACCTTACGAAAGGGGTTTGGTAACAGAGGGGACTATTCCTGCAAATAAACGAAGATTTAAAGTGAAAGCCTCGTTGCAACAACCTCAAAGAGCACTTTCTTACCTAATATTCAGTGCTCTTAAAAAAGAAGGTCTAATTATAAAGGGTAAATACGGAGCTCATTCCAAATCGATTAAAAAATATAAACAATTTGACGTTGTAAAAAGCGCCTCAATTAATGAAATTGCCAAAAAAACTAATTACAAAAGTGTCAATATACTCGCAGAGAATTTATTACAAAACAGCCATAATTTTTCTAAATCAGACAAAAAGATGGATGAATGGGTTAAATGGTATCTTGAAACAAAAATGGATGTTGACGTTAGTGGTATGCAAATAAAAGACGGAAGTGGACTTTCTAAATTTAATGCAATATCATCAAAACAAATAGTTCAAGTTCTCGTCAAAATGAAAAACAACCAATCTTTCAGTAAAAGCATTCCTGAAGCGGGAAAGTCAGGAACAGTTCGCTCGTTTTTAAAAAACAGTAAGTTAAGTAGTTCTGTTCAGTGTAAAAGTGGTTCAATGACAGGTGTTAAAAGTTATGCTGGTTATATCAATAATAAATCAGGTAAGAAGTTTGCCTTTTCAATTATTGTTAACAATGCTGATGGTTCAGAAAAGGAAGTTCAAAATAAGATAGAGGAACTTATAGATTTTATAGGTTCTTATAGTTATTAATATCGTCTTGCTTAGATTATGCATGTAGAAAGGCTTCCTAGTTCAACTTAAATATTTATTTTCATTAATATCATTTAATTAGGGTGGTTTTTTTAGTGAATAGTTCTTTTTATTTCCATATCTCCACAATAATAAATAGTTTACTTTTGCCTAAGAAAATTACTATCTAACAAATGAGTGATCCAATAAAGCATGAATGCGGAGTCGTAATGATTCGTTTGAGAAAACCTCTTGAATATTACCAAAAAAAATACGGAACGGCGCTGTATGGTTTAAATAAGCTATATCTTTTAATGGAAAAACAGCACAACCGTGGTCAGGACGGAGCTGGAGTCGCAACCATTAAATTAGATGTCGATCCAGGTAATCGGTATATCTCTAGATATAGAAGCAATGGTTCAAAACCCATCAAGGAGATTTTTGATAAAATAAATATGAAGTTTTGGGAACTTTCCGAAACTAACCCAGAAAAATTAAAAGATCCTGATTGGCTAAAAGCAAATATTAGCTTTGTTGGTGAATTACTATTAGGTCATTTGCGTTATGGAACTTTTGGAGGTAATAATATAGAATACTGTCACCCTTTCTTAAGACAAAATAATTGGAAAACTAGGAACCTTGTTCTCGCAGGGAATTTTAATTTAACCAATGTAGATGAACTATTTGGACTATTACTTAATTTAGGCCAGCATCCTAAAGAAAAGTCAGATACAGTTACTGTTCTTGAGAAAATAGGCCATTTTATTGATGTTGAAAATCAAGAGCTGTTCGAACGTTTTAAAAATGGTAAGAGACTTAACCGAGAGATATCAGGTTTAATTGGAGACCATATGGATGTTCCTCGAGTTTTAAAACGTGCCTCAAAAGAGTTCGATGGAGGTTATGTTATGTGTGGTTTAATTGGGCATGGAGACGCTTTTGTATTAAGAGATCCGGCAGGGATACGCCCTTGTCACTATTACATTGATGATGAAATTGTAGTTGTTGCGAGTGAACGACCAGCTATTCAGACGGCTATGAATGTTACTTTTGATAAAGTAAAAACGTTGGATCCTGGCTCGGCCATGGTAATAAAAAAGAATGGTAATATTTCATTTAATGAAATCAATAAGCCGCTTCCTAAAAAAGAGTGTTCTTTTGAAAGAATTTATTTTTCAAGGGGAAGTGACGCTGAAATATATAAAGAACGCAAAAAGCTAGGTAAGTATTTAATTCCGAAAGTACTAAAATCTGTAAATAATGATTTTACAAACACAGTTTTTTCTTACATACCAAACACTGCTCAGGCCTCATACTATGGGATGATTTCTGGGTTAAATGAAGAGCTTACTAAAAAACAAACTCAGCAAATTTTAGCTCTAGGGTCTAATGTTTCAGAAGAGGCGTTAAAGAAAATTTTTTCAACAACATGCAGAGCAGAAATGGTACCCATAAAAGATGCTAAATTAAGAACATTTATTTCTCAGGATTCTGGAAGAGAGGATTTAGTTGCTCACGTTTATGACTCGGTTTATGGAGTTGTCAAAACTGGAAAGGATAATTTAGTTTTAATTGATGATTCAATTGTTAGGGGTACGACTTTGAAAAAATCCATACTTCGAATTATGGATAGGTTAAAGCCGAGGAAAATTGTTATTGTTTCATCTGCTCCACAAATTAGATTTCCTGATTGTTATGGCATTGATATGGCAAAACTAGGTGATTTTATAGCTTTTTCAGCTGCTATTCAACTTTTAAAAGAAAGAAATAAAAGTCATGTCATCGAGGAGGTTTATGATGCTTGCGTTAAACAAATTGGAAAACCAAAAGAAAAAGTAATTAATCATGTAAAGAGAATCTATGAACCTTTTACAGATGATGAGATTTCTGCGAAGATTTCAGAAATATTAAAGCCAGATGATATTAGTTCAGAGTTGGAGGTTATTTATAATTCTGTGGATAATTTACATAAGGCTTGTCCAAATCATACTGGGGATTGGTATTTTACAGGTGATTATCCAACTCCAGGCGGAAATATAGTGGTTAATCAAGCCTTTACTAATTACATTGAAGGAAAAAATGTAAGAGCTTATTAAAAAGGTTACTAATTTAATATGTTTGGATTTTAAACGTAATGCCTGTTTTGTGGTTATGCTTCTATAATAATTGTCTAAATTTATTCAAAGTCTAATTTTATGCCATTTCAAAACATTGAGGTTAACTACAAAGAGAAAATAGCTGTAGTAACTATTAATCGTCCAGAAAATTTAAACGCTCTCAATCGTCAGACAATAACAGAGCTTAATCTTTGTTTTCTAGACTTACAATCGGACTCCAATGTTAGAGCTATTGTTTTAACAGGTTCAGGAAATAAAGCTTTCGTTGCAGGAGCGGATATAAAAGAGTTTGCTGATTTTTCAGAGGAAGAG
>MDTD01156046.1_pt1 | contig 14762 bp, 10 predicted proteins | sample 811221 | NCBI WGS metagenome assembly MDTD01 (sample SAMN05326646, study PRJNA326480) | marine metagenome | isolation source: seawater | place: Pacific Ocean: South West | collected 2011
TCGTCAAAGCCGATTACGGAGACATCACCGGGGACGCTGAGTCCTGCATGCTTGATGGCATGGATCGCGCCGATGGCCGTTTCATCACTGATACACAGAATCGCAGAAGGCACGGTTTGCTTGAGCATTTGCGTGATCAATTCGTAGGCTGCTTCGGCCATGTCATCGGTATGTCCCGTGGCTTCGAGATACCATTGCGGCGGCTCGACCAGTTGCATGCCCATGAGCTTGAGTTCCTGGCGATAGCGACCGAGTTTGAGCTCGGGGACCAACTGGTCAAAGCGACTGCCCAGATACATCACGTCGCGATGCCCCAACTCTCGTAGGTGATCCGCGGCTTCATGGAGTGCTGCTGTGCGGTCGACGTGGACACCAAACTTCCCTTCGTCAGGCACGTGGTCGACAAAAACCACCGGCTTATCCCAGTCCATCAGCCGCTTCATCACCGGCTGGGGCAACTGGTTGGGATCGCAGATAATCAGGCCGTCCACTCGACGTGCCAACAGGTCATCGACTGTCTTGAGCAGGTCCGGTTCCGATAGCATGCCTTCGTTGGCAACGAGATAAATATGGTATTGATCCGCCCGCGCCAGGGTCTCAATCTGACGCATCCGCAGCAGGCGAATCGGCGTTTTGAGCGTCTCGCCCATCAGGCCGATACTCATACTTTTGCCTCCAGCCAGAGCGCGACTCAGGTGATTGGGCAGGTAACCCAACTCTCGTGCAGCCTGCTGGATACGTTGCTGCGTATCCGGACTGAACCCCGGGCGACCGTTGAGTACGTGACTGACGGTGGAGATGGAAAAACCGGTTTTCTTGACAATGTCTTTTAGCGTAATGGCCATTTTATATCGCTGTAATGATTTGTTATAGCGTTGTAATATGTCGTCAGATTGTATTGCAGTCACCTTGGACAAGTCAACCAATTGGGGCAAATTTTGAGCAAAATGATGATTCACACCGCCATGTTGCACGGTGTTGAGCAGCTTCAAGACTTGGGTTGATGTCGGTTAATCAACTAATGGCCAGATCTGCGGGGCAAGGATCACCACCACGATCATGATCAGCAGATTCAAAGGCAGGCCGACCTTGAAAAAGTCGCTGGTCTTGTAGCCTCCGCTACCCATCACCATCAGGTTCACCGGGTAACTGGCGGTCGCATAGGTTGCCGAAGCTCCCATCATGATCGCCATCGCCAGGGGCATGAAATGCAGTGACTCGGCCATGGCCATGGCTTTGGCGATTGGGAAGATCAGCACCGCCGAACCGATGTTGCCGATGAGCATGTTAAAGATCACCGTTGTCAGATACACGCTTGCCAGGATTGCATAGGGGCCCATCGGTTTGGACAGATGCAATAACTGTTCAGCGATCACTGCCGAGGCGCCGCTTTGCTCCAACGCCTTACCCACGCCAATCGCGCCCCCTAACGCAAGCAGGGCACGCAGGTCCACGCTGTCACGCGCTTCGGTCATCGTGAAGCATCCGGTGATCGTCATGATCCCACCTGCAATGAGTGCGGCATGCAATAACGTCATCGGCGTTAAGGTCACCAACGCGATCATGCCCAGCAACGTGATGATGGCGATCCCAGCTTTGTCATGTCGAATGGGCTTGGAGCCTTCAACGGTGGAGGTCAGGAAAAAGTCTCGCTTGTTGCGCTGCGTTTCGACGAAACTCGGGTGCGTCTCAATGAGCAGGGTGTCGCCCGGTTCGATGATGATGTCACCAATTTTCTGCATCACGCGTTCGCTGCCACGATGCACTGCAATAACCGCAGCGTTGTAACGGGATCGGAAGCGTCCCTCACGAATCGACATGCCGATCATGGGGCATTCCAGACTCACGACCGCTTCGACCAGGCAACGGTGGGGCTGACTTTCATCGAGGTTAAACACCTTGCGTGCTGCAGGCATCAGGCCACGGATTTTTTGCAGGTCCACGACAGATTCAACGAGCCCGACAAAAAACAGTCGGTCATTGCCATGCAGAATCTGTTCTGGACCCACTGCCACCAGGCGTTGTCCATCACGTTCGATGTCCGCCAGGTAGACACCGGGGAGACTTCGCAGACCAGCCTGTTCGATGCTCTTGCCATCAATCGCCGAGTTGGGTTCAACCAGCATCTCCACGACATATTCGCGGGCATCATCGCCTTGTTTGATCGACCGAGTTCGGCCTTTGGGAAGCAGCCATTTTGAACCAACCAGCAGATACAGCACGCCCACCACCAACACCGGCAAGCCGATGGCAGCGATCGTGAACATGCCGATCTGTACATCCAGTAACTCGCCTTTGGCCTGCGCATCGGTGACCAGGCCGCGCACGACAATGTTGCCACTGGTCCCGATGAGCGTGCATGTGCCGCCGAGGATGGATGCATACCCCAATGGGATAAACAGCTTGCCTGCCGGGAAGCCGGTTTTCTTGCACCAGTCGCTGACCACGGGCATGAACATGGCGACGATTGGTGTGTTGTTAAGGAATGCGGATAACCCTGCCACCGGGAGCATCAGTCGCACCTGCGCCTGGCCGAGTTTCTGCGGTCTTCCCAACAGCGGGCGCGCAATCATGTCCATCGCGCCGGTCTGACTCATCCCCAAAGCCACCACGAATAACACGGCAATGGTGATCAAGCCCTCGTTGGCAAAACCCGAGATCGCCTGCTTCGGAGTCGGCAGCAGGGGCGCAGCAGGATCACTGAACAACCCGCCGGTCATCAGCAGCGTCAAACCTGCCAGCATCACGGTGTCCGGCCCAGCCCAGTTGCGGACCAAGGCCACCATGATCAAACCGATCACGCCAATTGTGTACCAGGCTTCCCAGGTCATGCAGTCAACTCCATTCGTCAAGGCGGTATCATATCCGCTAGCGATTGGCTGTGCAGACTGGAACTCATTTTACCTTAACTTCCTCCTGTCGTGATCTGTTCCAATGGGAATGCTGGCATCGTTAAGGGACGCAATGCCAGCGACAGCAATAAAATCTCCGAATCGTCACAGGCAATCCGGTTGCTATGCAGTGTGTGACATTGGCGACATTGGTGAATCAACAGCCATTCGCCATTGGGTTTGACCGACACTGCAATCGGCATCATATCTCCGCCGCACTGGGCTTGGCGGTCACCCGGGACGTTATCCAGATGCACACTCCACAGACAATGCGGGCAGTGATTGCGATGACGTGTGCCATGGGCATGAGATGAAAAGGTACGTTGACAATGAGCGCATCGGATCATGCGCGGTTGGCTATCTGAATTACGGGGCACGGTGCTCTCCGAAAGTGTTCAATGGAGCACTTGCATCATATTCACCCCATTGGCAGCAACACTGCGTGTTACTGTTGCATCGCAAGATGCAAAACCAGGGCGATCTCATGACAGCGTGGTGATACAAGGCTCGGTTTATGCAAAATAATCAAACAAGACACACCATCTAGATGGGACCGTCATTAACCACACACCTGACACACATAACAACGCTGACCTCATTCATTGAGGCAGTCGATAGATTTCAATCGTCAGTCACGTTGTCCGTGTGTTGCGATCGCGTCGTTAACGACGATCAGGCAGCGACAATGGTCATTGTGGTTTGCATAAAACACTTTCGCGTTAAGCAGTGTAAGAATTCTGCCAACATGATATGACTGCAAGCAAACTTGTCAACGATAACGCCGATTTCAGGCGAGTCCCGTTGTGTCAACGCGGGATTGATCGCAACGCAACATCGAACAATGACACCTTCAAAAGATCACCCCGACATTCGGCATCCACGCCCTGTATCCGTTATCATGTCTCGCATGAGTGACGCTAAAACACCGATTAATGTTGCAGTCATCGGCACCGGTCGTATGGGAACCCATCACACCCGTACCGCTGCCAATGCTCCCTTTGCCAATCTTCTTGCAGTGGTTGATGTCGATCAGGATCGCGCTAAAGCGTTGGCTGATCAATATGGTTGTGAGACCTGCAAGGATGTCGATGAGTTGCTTGCCCGGTTCCCGCAGGTGCAGGCGGTGACGGTCTCCGTGCCCACGGTATATCACGTGCCGGTTGCCGAACCTTTGCTCAAGAAGGGGATCGCCTGCCTGGTCGAAAAGCCCCTGGCAGCGACACCACAGGACGCACGTAAACTTGCTGACCTCGCCAAGGCCAACAACACGGTCCTGCAGGTCGGACATACCGAACGTTTCAACCCCGGCCTGCGTGCAGTCTCAGCGTTGAATCTCAAGCCACGGTTCATGGATGTGCAACGCGTCAGCCCGATGACGTTCCGATCGCTGGATATCGGCGTGGTGATGGACATGATGATTCACGATCTGGATATCGTCCTTCATCTTGCCAACTCCAAACTCAAGTATGTCCACGCGGTGGGCAGTTCCATCATCAGTGATCACGAAGATATTTGTAACGCACGCTTAACCTTTGAGTCCGGCTGCGTGGTCAACATCACCGCATCACGCATGGCATTGACCACCGAGCGACGCATGCGTCTGTTCTCCGAAGATGCCTTTGTGAATCTGGATTATGCCACGCGATCCGGTATTCTCGTCCGCCAATCCGCACACACTGACAAGCTTCAGGAAATCCGCCAACTCGTCTCGGCAGGGCAGGACCTTTCCAGCATGAAGTACACCGATCTGGTCCACGTTGAACCGTTGTCTTTCGATTTGCCTGATGGTCATGAAGATCAACTTACCGCCCAACTCGATTGCTTCCTGGACTCCGTCCGTGAAGGCAAGCCCGTAGTGGTCGACGGAGATGCCGGCAGCGCAGCCGTCGAAGCCGCGCAGCGCATTGTCCAATCCATCGCCGAAAACCAATGGCAGGAAAATCCGGATTCGGTTGCGTATTAAGACAGTTTGTTTTCGGATTTCAATGCACAACCGCTAGCGGTTTAGCGCGTTGGTTGACCGTGTACAGTTTGATTTGAATGATCGTTGGGCTGCTAAATTACAAGTGCTTTGACGAAAATGAAATTCGAAATTCAACATCCGAAATGAACCTTGGTACCCCCTCATGTTCGACCCCTTCTTGATTGCTGCACTGATATTGATCCCACTGCTGCTCTGCGCCAGTGGTTTTTTCAGTGGCTGTGAGACGGCACTATTTAGTCTTAGTGAGTCGCAGCGTCTTGAGATTCAAAAAAACAAGAACGCGTCCATCATCTACAGCTCGCTTTTTGCTTTGCTCGTTGAAACGCGTGCACTGCTCATCACCTTGCTGCTTGGGAACATGGTGATCAACGTTGCCTACTTCATCATCAGTGAGGTGGCGATCTCCATTCTCGTTAAAAAATATGAAGTCCACGGTGTTGTGTCAGCAATCGTGCTTGTCGTGCCACTGCTGGCTTTGATCCTGCTGGGCGAAGTGATTCCCAAGATGGTGGCTGCACGATTGGGTATCATCTGGGCGCGATTCTTTGCCGTACCACTGCTCTTTGTCCATCGCGCATTGACCGTGGTGCGCGTACTGGTGAGTACACTGGTGGTCACGCCATTAGCCCGGCTCATTGCCCCCAAAAACAAACCGACTTCACTTTCGCCTGAGGAACTCGAATCGCTGTTGGAACTCAGTAAGTCACATGGGCATATTGATGCTGATGAAGAATCGTTGCTACAGGCGATTCTGGAATTGGGGCAACTCAAGGTTTACGACGTGATGATGCCGCGCGTGGATGTTGCCATGTTCGACATTCTCGACGAGCCGGCGGATCTCGTTGAGCGGATGCGTCGGGAAAAACGTCATTATGCCCTGATCTATGACAAAGACACGGAGCATCTGCTGGGGATCGTGCTCGGCCGACAGATGATGATTGACCCGCCTCAGACCACCGATCAACTCCGTCGCTATATCCGCCAGATTCTCTACGTTCCTGAGATGCAGCGATTGGATCAATTGCTGACCCAGTTCCGCCAATCCGGTGCATCACTTGCAGTTGCAGTTGATGAGTACGGCGGGACCGCTGGCGTGATTCGCATTGAAGACATCGTCGAAAAAATGGTTGGCCCGATTGTCGACATGGATGATGCACAGGAAGGTCCGCAGGTGATGTCGGTGGGGCTGGGCGTGTTCCGTGTGAGTGCATCATTACCAATCCATGAATGGGAAGCGTTTTTTGGTCGACATGATCAGGAACATTCGATCTCCACGATCGGCGGGTTGGTGATGGCCAAACTCGCGCGGCTTCCCAAGGTCGGCGACACCGTACAACTGGGCAACCTCATCATCACCGTCGCGGAGATGGCAGGACGCCGATTGGATTGGTTGGAACTGAAACTGGCGACACCCTCAACCAATGGGGGGCAAGCCTGATGGATACCGACTTGCTGATCCTGATTCTGTTTTGTGGGGCAGCACTCTTTGCAAGCGCCCTCTTCTCCGGGCTGGAGACTGGTATTTACAGTCTCAACCGCGTGCGTCTGCATTTACTGGAGCATCAAAACTACCGTAACGCAAAGATCATTCACCGGCTGATGTCCAATTCCTCGACCCTGCTGGTGACGCTGTTGATCAGTAACAACATTGCCAACAACATTGCGACCAGCGCCCTTGGGCGGATTTATGAACGCGCGGGATATTCGCCGTTTGAGATCGTGTTTTACAACATTGTCGTGCTCACGCCGTTGCTGTTTGTGTTCGCTGAGACCTTGCCCAAGGATTTGTTCTCCGTGCATGCGGATCGGTTTGTCTACCCGTTTGCCCGGTTCCTGTTGTTGATCAAATGGTTATTGACACTCTGTGGCCTGCTTCCTTTGGTGACATGGATGGGGTCATTCACCATGCGCCTGCTCGGGGGCTCGACGAAACAGGCGGTGTTCCACCCGCGTATGCAGGTCGCCAGTCTGGTCCGTGAAGGCGTTGGGTATGGGTTACTCTCTGATGAGCAGTCTGCTTTGACCGGCAGGGTGCTGCGTCTTGCTCAGCGTAAGCTTGACGAAGAGATGACGCCCTGGAAAGATGTCATCACCATCAAGGACGATACCAGCGTTGATCAACTCTGGAGTCTTGCCAAGCGATCAAGTATTTCCCGCTATCCCGTGCTCGATGAGCAGGGGGCAGTGCTGGGCATGGTGAGTCTGCATGAAGCGTTGATGTACGACAAGGAACACTGCCCGCCGATCCGCGAGTTGATTCATGAGATGCCCAAGCTGGATGTTTCAACGCCCATACGTCGTGCCCTGCGTCATTTGCAGGATGACAAAACAGCGATGGGGCTAGTCTGTGAAAACGATCAACCCGTAGGTATTGTCACCGTCAAAGACGTCGTCGAACCCCTCACCGGCGAACTTGCAAGCTGGTGACCTCAGGCGAGCCGCGTTGGTTCCGGGGGCAACGCGGGATTGTGCGAAGCTCAAATCGTGGATACGGATTATCTGTTATCTGACAAGATACAAGGACTGTTTTTTACTCATTTTCCCAATATGTCATGGTCCATCTCCGACATCGCCGACGCCGTGTACAAAGGCCTTAAACAACAGGCTCAAGACGATGACATGGAACAGGCCGTCTACGGCTTTGATCACCATGACGAACTGGGCTTACACCCCATTGTCCAGTCTGCGTTACGCGATACGGGATATGGTTTGCTCCCCGAACAACGCTATCCCGATGACTGGAACAAACGCAAAAAGTCCCACGGCGAACGCTGCGATATTGTCCTCACACCCACACCCGAAATCACATCCCTCCGCGAACCCGACCTCAAAGGCACACTCTTCGACTCGGCTGGCATGATCGACCCCGAAGAAGCCTACTGGCTGGAAATCAAATCCGTCGCCCAGTTCGAAACCGATGGCCCATTCCGCCGCTACACCAGTGAGTTACTTTCGCCTGTTGCCAAAGACGTGAAAAAGATATGGAAAGACAGCCGAATCTACCACGGCGGATTGCTCTTGATCCTCTTCACCGAACGCAAAGAAGTCGGTGACCACGACATCAACGTCTGGCACACCCGCTGCCTCGACCGCGGCTACCCCATCGCCATCCCCGCCATCCGAGACTTCCCCATCACCAACCGCATCGGTAATGGACATTGTCATCTGGGGTTGTTTGGCGTGAGAGGGGGGTGATGTTGGAAATTCGTTGGGCGAACATTTGATAAAGTAGAATGTCCCCTTTATCCGCCCCCTTTATCCGCCCCTTTATCCGCCTGTCTATTTAATCTGAAAAAGGAGCTTAAACATGGATTCATATTTTGTGATATCAGCAACAATTTTTTCTGTGGTGTGGGCTATTGTAACTTTGCTTTGTGAAGTGCGAAAACGGAAGCTTGAACGCAAGCGCACGGTAGTGGATCGGCTTCATGAATTATTAAAGATTGGCGTGGAATATCCTGAGGTTCCAAAGTACCTTTCGAAGACTGCGTGGGAAAGCGAAGAATTTTTTCGAGACGTGACTCGACAACAAGATGATGATTTTTTTATGTCGAAATCGTATATGTATACTCAATTGGATTTGTTTGAGGAATTGCTGATTTCTACAAGGAGCAAAGAGCCCAAGTTTTCGTGGTTGATTGGTCGCTCGGCTTATTTTGAAATCACTGAATGGGAAGATTATTTAATACATCTGTTGTCACATCCACTATGTCGCTCAATACAGAAGCATGAGGATTTTATACTGGGTGATAATATGCAGGCGTTCTTTGATAAGAACCGATCCGCCATTATGAATAAGGCGGAATAAGGGAAGGCGGAATAAGGGGACATTCTACTTTATCTGCTTTGATCTCACACGGGGCCCCATTTCCCCGCATTATCTGGCCGTTGCTCTGGTCCGACAAACATATCAGAAAAATTCCTCACAACTGCTTGATTTGCTTATTGTCACTGACTAATATTCTACGTATTCAGTTCTACGTATACAGTTTGGATGAATCAAATGAGCGTCTCGCAGAATGACATAGCCAAAGCAGCGGGGGTCAGCCAGCGGGCGGTGTCGTTTGGGGGACGATAAAGGGGACATTCTACTTTATTGCTTTGATCTCACACGCGACCCCATTTCCCCGGAACGAAAAAGGTGTCAGGTACCATTTTCACACTCCCACTTCGACGCGAGATCGAGGGTTTCCAAACCCATCTTAACCCCACCGACTGAATATCACTGAATAATCCATTTTTCCGATCAACTGCTTGATTTGCTCTGGTCAGGCGTCTAATATTCTACGTATTCAGTTCTACGTATACAGTATGGATGAATCAAATGAGTGTCTCGCAGAATGACATTGCCAAAGCAGCGGGGGTCAGCCAACGGGCGGTGTCGTTTGCGCTTAACGGTAAGTCCAATGTCAGTCAGGAGAAACGAGAAAAAATCCTTGATGTGGCTCAAAAACTCGGCTACAGGATTAACGCTTCAGCCAGGGCGATGCGCAAGCAGAGTACCGGGGCGATTGGCGTGTTGGTGCAGCATTACAATGTCGGTAACACCTTTTTGCAGGGCATTAATCACACGTTTCAGCAGGAAGGCTTTCACACAATCATCGAGCAGTTCACCAGCGTTTTGCCTTTGAGTGATACGCCTTGTCGCGTGGTGTTGGAGAATGTGGTTGATGGCTTGATTGTGATCAATTCCGATGCCACGATCATCGATTTGATCCAGAACCAATTTACCAATCTCATGGATCAGACAGTCTGGTTGGAGAGTTCCTATTTCGCGCCGTTTAATTGTATTCGCCGAGATGAAATGAGCGTCTGTGACTTGGCAGTCAAGCAAGTGTCAGCAGCTGGATTCAAACGCGTGGTGTATGTGGGGTATCAGGAACATGCGATCGACACGGACCGTTTGAATAAACAATTTGACAAAAACAAGCCCTATTTCGGGGGCATTCACTATTCGAGTTATCAACGCTATGCAGGCATCAAAGCTGCGTGTGCCAAGTATGGTCTTGAGTTCGTCCCGGTGGGTTCGGGGGTTCATGACGTTCCCCTCACACCCAATCAACTTGCGGCATACTTGAAGCAGGCATCGGGCATCAAATCAGCAGTGATTCCCTATGACATTCTGATGACGCAATGGGTTTTCAGACAATTGGCTTTGGTGGGGATGGTTTGCCCGCGAGATTATGGACTCATGTCGCTGGATGACATGCGCACGTTTCAGCAGCAGCAGTTCTGGCCGGAGTTGGCGCGCATGACATTTGATCGTGTTCATGCAGGTGAATTGGCTGCCCAAATGCTTTTGGAGATGATCCAAAGCAAGAAGCAGGTCAAGTCGATCAATGTCACAGGCCAATGGGTTAACGGTCAGACGTTGGATCATGACTGTTAGATAGACATGCAAGACGAATTTTCAGATGTGAAAGGTATGCAATGCCAGGTGCTTCACGATCTCATCAACATAAACAGGCGTTCACACTCATTGAGTTACTGGTTGTGATTTCCATTATCTCACTGCTGATTTCGATCTTGTTACCTGCTTTGGGGAACGCTCGGAAATCGGCGCGGGCGATGCAATGTCTCACGCTGCTTAAGCAATATGGCACAGGCAATTTCCTGTATACACAGGATCATGGTGGTTGGTATATCCCGATCCGCAGACAGGATGGTGACACGGATCAGGGCATGTGGACGCGCAATACTTATCTTCAACAAGTCATGAATACCGTCGTCAACCCAGGCACCAATTACTGGAAAGCATCACTGCTGTGTCCCGATGCCAGGCTGGCACTGGAAAAGCCCCATCCTGATCGACCGGAGACTTTCTACCTGCCATGGAGCTATGGCTACAACAGCACATGGGACGGGCTATGGAATTTCCCGGTCTATCGAACCTACAACGGCATCAATATTCGACACATCACGCAAAGTGAAATGGATCGCGTCGGACCATCATCCAAAGCCATGTTTGTCGATGCATTGGACTTCCAGCTGGTCGCAGGCAATACCACCTATTGGCGAGGAAACGATGCAACGACACTTGCTGTTCGCCCCAATACCGCAATGAGTTTTCGACACAGCAGCGGCAGTGTCATGAATACCGTCTTTTACGACGGGCATGCAAGCGGTGTCCGCCTGGAAGATGCCAAAGATAATGAAAAACTCTGGTTGCTCGATCCTGATGACCAGATCAACTGATAGCCATATTTTCACTTAATAAAACACAAATCCAAGGAATCGATTGACCATGATCAAGACCAGTGTTCTTACGTTCGTGCTTGGCGTCACCATGACGTCGCTTTCTTTTGCTCAGGTTCTGCCTCAACCCATTGAACAAGCAATCGAAAAATATCACCCCCAAGTCCTGTTACCTCACGATGTATTGGATCACGCGCACCTGCAACAGAACGATGAAGGCATGGGAACCCTCTCCAACCCTGAACAAGGCATGGTTGAACTGATCTGCGAAAACACGTCTACGAAAGTCATCGATTTGCAGTTGGTGGTCAATGTTCCAGTGGCAATGCAAAAGGGCGATACGCTTCTGTTGGTGGTCAAAGCCCAATCATTGGCACATGACCCGAACTACGATTTTGGTTTGTTGTTTCTGAATTTTGAGCGCGATATCAAATGGACAAAATCACTTGGGTATCAGGTCAAACTCGACGATCAACCGCAGTTGCTGGCGATCCCATTTCGCTTGCGTGAGGATACACCTACTGGCGAAGGTCGTCTCACTTTCCCCATTGGCTATTTCCCGCAGGCATTACGGCTAAGCGAGTTACAACTCTACAACTTCGGCAAGCAAATCGCTGTCGATGAACTGTCCACGAAACAGTATCAGTACGAAGGTCATGAGCCCAACGCAGCATGGCGGAAAGAGGCTGCCAAACGCATTGAGCAACACCGTAAAGCTCCGATATCCGTAACGGTGGTCGATGCCAATGGACAACCCGTGAAAGATGCGGATGTCCACGTTCAGATGCAACGTCATGCCTTTGCATTTGGCACTGCGGTCAACGAATGGAAATTTATCGGCGATGATCCTGATCGTCGCATTTACAAGCAGAAAATTGCTGAGCTTTTCAATACCGCTTCGATGGAAAGTAGTTTGAAATGGGCCTCCTGGTATCGCCAAGGCAATCAGCAACGTCTCGATGCGACCATGCAATGGCTTGCGGATCACGATATCTCTGTCCGTGGGCATACGATGGTTTGGCCGTCCTGGAAGAAGTCGCCCAAAACACTGGTTGAGAAACTCAAAGCTGATCCGCAATTTCTCCGTGAGCAGGTGCTGGCTTTCATTGAAGAAGTCGGTCTGCAATGCAAAGGCCGTGTGGTAGAATGGGACGTCCTCAACGAAGTGCACAACAATCACGATTACCTGGATGTGCTCGGTGAGCAGGCAATTGATTCGTGGTTTGCCAAGGCACGGCAGGTGGATTCGGATGTCCCGCTGCTGATCAATGAGTTTGGAGTCATGCAGGGCAAAGGCGGGTATTCGCTACTCAAACAGGACAAGCACTATCAACTCATCAAGCGACTGCTGGATCGCGGTGTTCAGATTGATGGCATTGGTTTTCAGAGTCACTTCCGACTCTATGCGGTCACGCCACCCAAACGCGTCTGGGAAATTCTGGATCGCTATGCCGAATTGGGTTTGAAAATCGGAATCACCGAATATGATCTGGCATGGGTGAGCGAAGAATTTCAGGCTCAATATCTCCACGATTTCATGACCGCGACGTTTGCCCATCCGTCCGTCAATCAGTTCGTCATGTGGGGCTTCTGGGATGGCTCACACTGGCGCGAAGATGGGGGCATGTATGCAAAAGACTGGCGTGAAAAACCATCACTTACTGTCTACAAAAACCTGGTCTTCAAACAATGGTGGACCGACGAAACCCATACCACCAACAAGCAGGGTATGGTGAACCTGCGAGGTTTTCACGGCGATTATCAGGTGACCGTACAGGCTCAAGGCAAAACAGTGACGCATCAGGTCAACCTGACCCCAACAGGTTTGGATGTCCGACTCACATTACCTCAATGACCATGTTCAATCTTGATCCGTTGCTGACCGCATCGCTGTGGTTTGCGGCATGACCATCACTTTTCTCATCTCAACTTTAGATGCGATGCGTCGCGGTTATTGAACCTGCACCTCACTAGCCGCAAGCAGACATGCGTACGTGCTGACGCCGTACTCGAGGAAAGAACTCTGAAGTTGATAGTTAAAATATACTTTGTTTTTAAAGCGTTTTATTCAAATTGGTTAAATGTTTTTGTTTTGATCTTTCCCTGCGGTTGGCTTGAAATGGTTGGTTCGACTGCCTAGCATGTACTACGCATTCAGTTCTGCGAATTCAGTACTACGCATTCAGTCGAGGTTTTTTCATGACGGTTTCTCAATACGACATTGCCAAAGCCGCTGGTGTCAGTCAACGGGCGGTTTCATTCGCCTTAAATGGCAAGCCCAACGTCAGTAAGGAAAAGCGAGAGAAAATTCTCAAGGTCGCTGAGAAAATGGGCTACCGTCCCAACGCCACGGCCAGGGCCATGCAACGACGCAGCACAGGCACCATCGGCATCCTCGTGCAGCATTACACCTCCGAAGAGGCCATGCTTGAAGGCATTAACCGCGAACTGCAGCAAGCCGGCTATTTCACCATGATCGAACAATACGGCGGCGTGCTCAAACTCGATGCGAATCAGTCCCGACTGTTGCTCGAACGCGTGGTCGATGGTCTGATCATTCTCAACGCAGATGACTCGGTGACACAGTTGGTCGACAGGCAGTTTTCCAATCTCACCTCACACATGGTTTGGCTGGAGAGTTCGCACTTCAGTTCTACCGGCTGTGTCCGGCGCGATGAGTCGGCGGTGGCTGAACATGCAGTTCAACTGGTCAAGGACAAAGGCTACGACCGGATTTTTTACATCGAACGACATGCAGGTCTAGAGCCCGGCCGCAAGCAATTCCCATACTCCGGCGGCATCCATTACAGTTGCCTGGCCCGACATCTCGGTGTGCAGGAACACGCACGCAAGGCAGGGCTCGGCTTTGACTGGACCGACTCGAAGCTCAGACTTGAACCCCTGAGTCCTCAGCAATTGGCCAGTCATCTGGAACTGGATCGAGGCGATCGCGTTGCGGTACTTGCCTACGACTTCTGGGTGGCTGAGTGGGTCAATCGTCGATTACTCAAACTCGGATTGGATTGTCCAAAGGACTACGGTCTGCTGTGTCTGGATGAACACCGGCAATTCAAGACCGCCAACATCTGGCCTGAACTCTCATACTACAAGTTCGACCGACACAATGCCGGACGCCAAGCCGGACGGATGGTTTTGAAAATGGTCAATGAAAAATGTCATTGTCCGTCGCAGCTCATTGGTCCGGAGCTGTTTGAAGGTCAATCCCTCTAACAAGCAAAGCAAGGCAAAGGATAGTCCGATGCGAAATCGACACGGCGCATTTACACTCATCGAATTGTTGGTGGTCATCTCGATCATCGCGTTGCTCATTGCCATCCTGCTTCCGGCATTGGGTGCAGCCCGGAAGTCGGCAAGGGCGATGCAGTGTCTGACGTTGCTCCGCCAGTATGCCACCGCCAACTTTGTCTATGCCTCGGATCATGATGGTTGGTATGTGCCGATGCGAAACATCACTGCATCCGAGCAAACCACGTGGGCAGCAAACAAATATTTTCAGCAGACTTTAAACGCCCGCCCGACACCGAATGGCACCACGCGGTATTGGAAAATCCAGTCAGCCTGCCCCGAGACCGACCCGGCACGCTTTACCAGCACCGGCTACGTTGATATTCAGGAGTCCTATGGCATGAACGTCACTTGGGATTCATCCTGGGGGTATCCGCCATACCGAA
>MDTD01169114.1_pt1 | contig 14762 bp, 13 predicted proteins | sample 811221 | NCBI WGS metagenome assembly MDTD01 (sample SAMN05326646, study PRJNA326480) | marine metagenome | isolation source: seawater | place: Pacific Ocean: South West | collected 2011
CTGACTAATATGAGTTTTTGTTCTGATTTTGCTTTATCAAAAGCTTCTTGGCACCAAGGAAACCAGTCTACGGGATTATAAGCATGTTGAAGAAGATATGGGCTTTTCTGATCAATTAGTCTGTTAGTTTTAGGTGACAATATTAATCTTTAATTTGAGAGTTAATTTGGCTTACTCTAGAATGGTATTTAATTAAAAATAAAATTCTTTACTTATAAATTATGAAATAAGTAGGGGTTATTTAATGTAAAGATTATTTTCATTTAAAATGGTATTTAATTTAATATCATTTTGACTTGAGCCAAGAAAGCAAGTCTTGCAGCATAATTGTTTGATCCCTTTGAGAAAATTCCTGCCAATTGAATCTTGGCTCATCCCAATTATATAGATTCTGATTTATAATAATTTCAGGACGTGTTTTTTTCCAATCATTTATTGCTCTTTTCCAATGCCGCTTACGTCGTGCCCAGCGAGAATCTTCTTCAGGTGATTTAAGTAGACCAATTGAAGATAATGGCTTTTGAAGATTGAGAGACTGATGAAAGGGAACACCCCACCATGAAAAAGACTTTGGGAAATACTGGCTTTCTCCAATAATCCAAATAGAATTTAATTTCTTAGAAATAGGGTGTAAAGTTGGAGCTAGTAACATTATTTCAGATTGGGTTGATTCTCCTAATTTACGGATGTCAACAATCCAGACATAGTTCTCCATTCCATGAATTTGCCTTAAAAGAGAATCGCAAATATGAACCCAATAGCGCCTACTTGGGTAAGAGGACCATGTGTCCCATACAACTTTCCCCTCAACGAAACATCTGTGACCCCAGCTTGCATCACCTATACTGGACGTAATAGTTCTAAATTGCAGGTTCTTAATTACAGAAATTTCATGAACGCCATTGTTCCATGAAATTTCAAATGATTGTCTGGAAAAATCAATTTCATCATCCTTTTTATCAATCAAGTAATTATTTGAGCTGATTGTTTTTTCAATTATTTCTCTTCTTATTTTTTCAGCAATATTTTGCTGATTTAGATCCTTAAATGAATCTAATTCTAATGAATCAAGCAACCAATTTGAAAAATAATTTGAATTCATAAGGGTAGAATAGCTCAGCGTGTTGAATCATTAATTTGATATAATTTTTGGTTTAAATTATTAAGTAATGATCGAGGAAACTTTCTGTAAAAATGATTAGAATCAGTTCAGGTAAGCTTAAAGGGTTTAAACTTCTTGTGCCATCTGGCCAAGTAGTGCGTCCTAGTTCTAGTCGGACTCGAGTTGCCATTTTTAATATACTTCATCGTTGGTTTGATTTGCAGGATTTTGTGATTTGGGATGCCTATGCTGGGAGCGGCTCACTTGGTTTGGAGGCATTTAGTCGAGGCGCAAGACCAATATTTTTTACTGATAACAACCATGCTAATTTCAAAATATTGATAAAGAATCTTGAAAAATGCGATATTCCTAGAAAGTTTGCATATCGAATAGACGCCTCAAAGTGGCTTGATTCCCAAAAACACCCATCAAAGATGATGGTGTTTTTGGACCCACCATACAAATCAGATGAACTAAGAAAAATTATTCCAAAGCTTGCCCTTTCTAAAATTATTTTGATTGGAAGTTTGGTCATTGTTGAAACTGATTCAAAGGTCATGCTGCATTGGCCTAGCCAATTTGAGTTGTTCTTTTCAAGAAACTACGGTCGCAGCAAAATTGAGATTGCAGAAAAGTTTGAGATGGATTGATGAAGAATTCAATTTGGGAAGAAAGGCGCTCTGGAAAGTCTTTGGATCGAAGAGCGGATCCACGAACCCCTTTTGAGAGAGACCGAGCGAGAGTAATTCACTCTGCAGCATTTCGTAGATTACAGTCTAAAACGCAGATTTTGGGAGTATCTGAAGGTGATTTTCACAGAACCAGATTAACCCATTCGATGGAGGTAGCTCAAATTGGTAGAGGTTTATTATTAGTTATCGAAAGGAATCAACCAACTTTTCAAGATTGGTTGCCATCCACAACTTTGCTTGAAACGATTTGCCTATCTCATGATTTGGGACATCCACCATTTGGTCATGGTGGTGAGGTCGCTCTCAATTCAAAGTTACACAAGTATGGTGGTTTTGAAGCAAATGGACAAACTCTTCGTCTACTAACAAAACTCGAAGCACATACCCCGCGATATGGTCTTGATCTCACCAGGAGATCGCTACTGGGCGTGATAAAATATCCAGTTTTTTATGAAGAGGTGTGCAAGAGAAACTGGCCAAAAAAGAAATCTACAACATCAAGATATACTTGGTTTCCTCCAAAATGTATTTTTGATACCGAAAAAGAAATCCTGGATTGGTTGCTTGATCCATTTAATTATTCAGACAGGAATATTTTTTGTGAATATTTTCCACCTAATGAAAATGAACATGGTACTTCCAAATACCTTTCTTTGGATACGTCACTGATGGAACTGGCAGACGATATTGCATACGGAGTACACGATCTGGAAGACGCCATAGCGCTAAAATTAATAACGAAAGACATTTGGCAGGAGGTTCGGAAAGCTTGTGACTCTTCGTGGTGGAAGGCTCAAAATTTAGGTTCTTTGGAAGATCAACTTTTCTCAAGTACTGATGATCAAAGTTCATTGAGGAAGCAGGCGATAGGCGGAATCGTGCATTTGCTGATCAGTTCAGTTGAAATTGTAGTTCAAAAAAAATTTGAGAATCCTTTGTTAGATCTCAATGCAAAGTTGTCAAGAGAATCTTCAAGATTCATTTCCATTTTGAAAGATGTAGTATTTAGACACGTTATCCAACTAAACAGCGTTCAACTCTCGAATTATCGGGGACATCGCATTGTTAGGAAATTATTTGAAATTTTTCTGCAAGAGGGGGCATTTATTCTTCCAGATCCATTTAAGAAAAAGTTTACCACCTCCTCATCGGAGAAAGAAGCTGCAAGGATTGTCAGTGATTATATTGCAGGAATGACAGATTCCTTTGCTAATAAAACATATGAAAAGCTTTTCGGACCTGATGAGGGTTCAGTGTTTGAAAAGAACTGAATCAATCAAAGGAGGAATAACGGTGTTCTGTTGTTCCTCCATATTTTTTTCTTCAGATCGTCTGGACATTTACAGCACAAGGCCCCTTGCGACCCTCGCCAATGTCAAATTCGACAATTTCCCCTTCCTTGAGGTACTTGCCCTGAACTTGAGAAAAATGAACAAACAAATCTTCACCTGACTCTTGAGCAATGAACCCATAACCCTTGCGTTCATTGAACCACTTGACACGGCCTTGTTGTTTCATAGTTGGCCTCCACTCAGTGATGAAGAAATTACCCCCACATTTGAGGTAGGCCAAGAGTATCTTTTTTAAACCAGTAAGCAAGCCCTCAGTTTCTAGATAGAATTTATAATCAAGTAAAATCAGATATTTAAATAAAAAATTTTGTTTGACAAATAGTTAATTTTAATAATTTATTAGATTTTCAATCTTGATTAGTACTAATTTAGCTTCCCGAAAGGTATAATTTATATTATTGCATAGAATATGCGTTTCGGTTCATATTTTTAGTAGTTTGGTTTGAAGTTAGTTCTATTAAAATTATGTTTTTAACTCTGAGTTAGGAAGAATGGCACATCAGCAATTCAAATTTAAAGATCGTCTTAGGTATCGACTTGATAACTTCTTTTCAAAGGGGGGTACAGCAGTCTTTCTTGCTCTGCTTTTCTTGTTTTTCATAGCTTTTTTGGTGATGGGTGCCTTGAGACTCTTAGCTTTCATATTTTTTCCAGATGAAAATATTGAGGAAATGGGGTTCCTTTTATGGCATGCATTCTTTCAAATCATTGATTCAGGTTCTCTAGCAGAATTAGATGCTCATTCAAATCTCGCCGGAAAACTGGTAGCCATAGCCACTATTTTTATGGGCTTGGTACTGTTTTCTAGCATGGTGGCTTTCATCACTCAGCAGTTTGAACTCAGGCTTTCCATTCTGAGGAAAGGTAAAAGCAAAGTTCTTGAGAGAAATCATACTGTTATCTTGGGTTTTGACATCAGATGCTTAGAGATAATTAAGGAACTCATTGAAGCCAATGCTTCTGAAAAAGATGCGGTGGTAGTAGTCATGGCTGATCGTGAAAAGGAAGAAATGGATGATTATTTTCATGAACACCTTCCTAACACACAAACTACTAGGATAATATGTAGAACTGGTTTGGCTTCATCACCTCAAGCACTCAGGAAAATCAGTGTTGATAAAGGAAGATCTGTTATATTGACAAACCCATCACCGCAAGTAGCGACAAATGCAGTAAAAATCCAAGGAGACTACCAGATTTTGAAAGCAATTATGGCAATCTCATCTGTTACTGGTGAAGACAAGATGCCCCCAGTAATAGCAAAATTGTTTTTTGAGCGTAATCGAGACCTAGCTCGTGGAATAGCACCAGGTAAAGTCGTTGTACTCGATGAAGACCTCATATTGGCAAAAATCCTTGTTCAAACTTCTAGAATTCCGGGATTATCTCTTGTTTATTCACAATTAGTTGGTTTTGTTGGGGATGAAATATATTTTGCCGAAATTCCAAAATTTATTTGGGGGAATAACTTTGGCCAAATGCAATTTCATTTTCAAACAAGTGTTCCTATCGGACTTAGACGAGCTGACTTGATCATGCTGAATCCAAAACCAGATACAATTTTAGAGGAGGGTGATGAGGCGATAGTGATAGCCGAGGATGACTCCACAATTCACTTTTTTGAGCAGCCAGTTATTGTTCCGACAGAACTATCATACTCCACAGACAAGGTTCTACCGAAGATTGAAAAGTATCTAATATTTGGATGGAACCGAAAATTACCAATTTTAGTTGACGAGTACAGTGGGTACATTCACGATGGTTCCGTCATAGACATCATTGTTCCTAGAAAATCTGATGCAATGGAAAGAATCTTCCAGCAGTTGTCCAGTAAGCATCCCAAGGTTAGGATGACTTTACAGCAAGTCAATCCCTCAATGTCTAACTTTCCAGGGAAATTATATCCTCATCGGTATGACAACGTGATAATCATGGCTGGAGAAAATGGTACCACTGAGGAGATTGATTCTGAAACAATCTCCATGCTGCTGAAATTTCGGCACTTTTTTAGAGAAGTAAGAGTTAAAGGCGAAGAAGTTCACACCCAACTCATCACAGAAGTAATGGATTCTGCAAATGCTCAAATTATTCAGCAATCTGGGGTCAAAGATTTTTTGGTGAGCAATCAGTTTGTTTCTAAAATGATGGCTCAGATCTCTGAAGACCCAGATGTTAATTTAGTTTATGAAGATCTCTTTCGAGAAGACGGTAGTGAGATCTATCTTAAACCTGCATGGCTGTATTTTGAAAATCTACCTGCCGAACTATCTTTCGCAGATATAATGCTTGCAGCACAGAAAAGAGATGAAGTTTGTTTTGGTTTGAAAATAAAATCTGAAGAATATGAACCCAAATTTGGTATTAGCATAATTCCCAAGAAAGATGAAGTGTTCACTATTGAAGATGGAGATATGCTAATTGTTCTTGCAGAAGATGAATACTAACCTCCGATAGCTAGCTTCAACACATCATCAATGTCTGAAATCTTTCGGATGCAGGCTGATTACCAACCATCAGGCGATCAGCCTACAGCCATAGAATTTCTTTGCAACAATCTTAAATCAGAAGTAAGAGACCAGATTCTATTGGGTATCACCGGATCTGGGAAGACTTTTACGATGGCTAGCATTATTGCAAAGTTGCAGCGGCCCGCCTTAGTACTCGCTCACAACAAAACTCTTGCTGCACAGCTTTACAATGAATTCCAACAGTTCTTTCCAGAAAATGCAGTTGAATACTTCGTAAGCTTTTACGATTACTATCAACCGGAAGCCTATGTTCCCCAAAGAGATTTATTTATCGAGAAAGATACTGCACTAAATGATGAGTTAGACCGCCTCCGCCTTTCAGCCACTCGCTCTATACTTGAACGGAAAGATGTTGTTATTGTCAGTAGTGTTTCATGCATCTATGGATTGGGAGATCCTGAGGAGTACGGACAAATGTTGCTCTATTTGCGCCAGGGTGACCGTTACAGGAGAGGAAAACTATTAGAAAGATTAGTAGAAATTCGCTACGAACGAAACGATTATGACTTTCATCGTGGGACTTTTCGTGTTCGTGGAGATGTAATCGAGATTTACATGGCAGAAGCTGAATATGCAGTACGAGTTGAACTTTGGGGAGATGAAATTGAAAACATTAGTAAATTTGACCCCCTTACAGGGAAGCGAATTGCGGGTCTCCGTCACTTTGTAATCTACCCAGCTTCACACTACGTTACAGGTTCGGACACGATCCCAACCACAATCAATATGATCCGTGAAGAACTTCAAAAGCGATTGGAAGAACTGCATTCCCAAGGAAAGTTGATCGAATATCACCGCCTGAAGCAAAGAACCGAACATGATATTGAAATGATTGAGGAAACTGGATTTTGTCAAGGAATTGAAAACTACAGCCGCATCATACAGCGCAGGCCTCCTGGATCTGCTCCAACTACCCTACTCGATTATCTGCCAGAAAACGCAATCATATTTGTAGACGAGAGCCATGTAAGCCTTCCACAAGTTAGAGGGATGTACATGGGTGATAGAAGTCGCAAAACCACATTGGTGGAGCATGGATTTCGGCTGCCGTCAGCAATTGATAATCGTCCACTTACTTTCGAGGAATTTGAGAAAGTAGACATCCCATTAATTTATGTTTCAGCTACTCCAGGTGAATATGAACTTCAGAAAGCAGGGCAGCAAGTAGCAGAACTGGTTATTCGCCCTACTGGACTGGTGGATCCCCCTATTGAAATAAGGCCTGTGATCGACCAAGTCGATGACATGCTAGAAGAAATACGCATACGCGTTGACAAAGAAGAAAGAGTTTTGATCACAACTCTGACAAAGCGTATGGCGGAGGATCTGACAGATTATTACAAAGATCTTGGTGTGAGAGTGGTCTACATGCACTCAGATGTTGATGCTGTGGAACGAACACAGATTCTACATGATCTTAGAATGGGCAAATATGATGTTTTGGTGGGAATCAACTTACTTCGTGAAGGACTTGATTTGCCAGAGGTGTCGCTTGTGGGGATTTTTGATGCGGACAAAGAGGGGTTTCTGAGATCTACACGTTCCCTGATTCAGACTTGTGGTCGGGCGGCAAGGAATGTTAATGGACAAGTATTGATGTACGCTGATCGAATTACAAAATCGATGCAGGAAACTATTGACATCACAGAAGCTCGAAGAACTAGACAGCTGGATTACAATGAAAAAAACAACATAATTCCAACAACTGTAAAACGCTTTGTGGCGCCTTCTTTACGCACTGAAATGGCAGAAGAAGAAGTAGTTGAAGATGCTGCTCCAGCTTATCAAAATCAGAACAAAATTGAGGATAGGATAGTGGAACTTGAAGCTGATATGAGAACAGCTGCGGGTAATCTTGAATTTGAATTTGCTGCAAAATTGCGCGACCAGATTAAGAAGTTAAAATTGTCAATTGGTTCAGTAGATTGAGAAGACTTAATCGATTTATAAGTCTTAAAACAAAATTTCCGAAGTATCCTACTCCACTTTGGATCTTTTTTATTGCTTCATTTTGCCTTACATCTTTAATTCGTGTCTCACTTCTTTTTGAACAAACTGAGCTCCATCCCCGAATACTAAAGACTTTTTCGTTAGGTCTGGGCTATGACCTAATGAATGCAGCATTGATTACTCTTGTAATCGGACTGTTACCGTTAACAAATCGTTTGTTTAAAATTTTTAGTACTTTGCTCTTCATTGCAATAGCGGTCTTTTCTTTCATTGATTATCAATATTTACTTCAATTCGGCTCGCACCTGCCCTTTCATACGCTTGAGTATCTTCAAGCACCCCAGCACTTCTCTTCAACCATTATTGCTGCTCTGGATCACCCAAGTTTTTTACTGATTGTTCTTTTCCCTATTTCAGGTTTTGTATTTGTTGCTTTTCATTTCCAAAAAAATGAACAGTCATGGAAGCAAAAGTTATTCATACGGACTGTAAGCCTTGTTACTTTATTAGTGATTGGTGGAAGCGCAGGCAGTTACAGTAATTCTTATGTTGGAAAAAATATTGATGATCCATTGACTTCAGCTGCAATAAATTATTTTTTTTGGACTCAAGATCGTGAGAAAGAAGAAGCTCACAAAAAACCTACTCAAGCCTTGGAGTTCATTGAATCCAATTTGCAGGGCAAGCTTCCATCAGATCCAATTTATAGTGGGTATCCGCTTGTCCGAGAAAACAACGCTAATGGCTGTACCATCAAGGTGACCTACCTTGCCAATTTGCTTTGTCCAGATACTTCCAAAAAACTAAATGTAATTTTGCTTTTGATGGAATCCTTCCGAGCATCTGAAATAGGAGTCTATGGTAGTAAAATAAATTTAACCCCAAAATTTGACGAATGGTCAAAAAAAGGAATTCTGTTCAAGAATTTTTACGCAAATGGCTTTCAAACTCGCCACGGTGAAATCGCAACCTATTGTTCACTGATGCCAAATTATGGTGTTGCAGTAATGAAGAGCTACAGGAAAAATCAATTTCGCTGTTTGCCCTCAGTACTTCAAGAAAAAGGATACTCAACAACTTGGTTTCATGCCGGTGATGCGAGTTTTGATGGACAAGCATCATTTTTAAAAAAAAATGGTTTTGAAAAAATTGTCGATAAATTTGATTTTCCATGGGATACCGAAGAATTAGGTTGGGGTTATTCTGATGAGGCTCTTTTCCAAAAACTTTTATCTTCTTTACCCCAACTTAGAGTACCTTTTTTTGCTTCAGCATTGACGATTACAAATCATCACCCATTCACAGTTCCACCCAAATATGATCTGGAGTTGGGTACTCAAACAGTGCATAAATATTACAATTCTATCCATTACATGGACTCAAAATTGGGAGAGTTTCTATCGCTTGCTGAAAAAGCAACTTGGTTTGAAAATACAATCATCATTGTTACTGCAGATACCTCTAGCTTTCTGACGCCACAATCAGAGCCCAAAGATTTTAGTGAATTTGTATCGATTCGATCCCAAATACCATTGTTAATTCTAGGAGGGCCAATTAAGCAAAATGCTGAAATTAAAGACTTCGGAAGTCAAATAGACCTTGCTCCAACGATTATGGATCTACTTAGTTTGGCCTGGACTAGCCCATGGGTTGGGAAATCCTTGATTGGGAATCAAGATCTTCCAATTGCATTTACGAATAGACCAGGAAGTTACTGGGCTGTAATGAGTGAATTAGGGAGTGTCTTTTCAGAGAATGATAATAAGTTTCATGTTGATAATCTAACTGATCCTTATTTAGAAGACAGATTGAAATTTTTGGGAACTTCTTGGTTAAAAGTTACGAGTTGGCTACTTCAGGAAGATCTCTATTGGCCAAAATTCGATAAAAATAATCAGGTGGTTTTCCAATAAAAAATTAAATAGATGAAAATATGTTTCAGAAACTATTTTTTTTGATAATCAGCCTACCTCTGAGTTTTGAATTATCTTTAGCACGCCCAAAAATTTCTTTAGATGAACGAGAAAACATCCGAATTTATGCGGATACCAGTCCTGCTGTTGTAAACATCAGTTCTATCGCAGTAAATTATGATTTCTTCTATCGGCCGATGCCGTCAGAGGCAGGGTCAGGTACGGGCTTCTTTATTGATCGAAATGGGCATATTGTCACCAATTTTCATGTAATTGAAGGAGCACAAGAATTAATTGTCACGATGCTGGATGAAAGTCGATGGGAAGCCAACGTAGTTGGTGTCGACCCAAACAATGATTTGGCTGTGATTAAAGTTGATATTCCAGAAGAAAGGGTAAAGATTTTATTGATGACCAATTCCGATGAAGTATTTGTTGGCCAGAAAGTCTTGGCTTTGGGAAATCCTTTTGGCCTACAACACACACTCACCACAGGAATTATCAGCGCTTTGGGCAGAACGATTGAGGCCCAGAATGGAAGAAAGATTGAGGGTGTATTACAGACTGACGCAGCAATCAACCCAGGGAATTCTGGTGGGCCTTTACTGAATAGCGAGGGGCTTGTTGTAGGAATCAATTCAGCAATAATTGGTTCGGCAGGAAGTGTGGGGATTGGTTTTGCAATTCCTAGTAACACTGCCCATAAAATCATACCAGATTTGATTGAGCACGGATACGTTCAACGACCATGGCTGGGTGTTGAGCCAATTCCTACTCGTTACTTGAGAAGAGCTGGGTTAAGTGTACCCGAAGGTTTATTGGTCGCTCGTGTTGTCGTCGGTACCGCTGCTGGAAATGCTGGTTTAAGGGGGGCCGATCGAGAAATCATTGTTGGTCGTTATCGAGTTCCTTGGGGAGGTGATATCCTGACAAAACTTGATGGAGAACCCCTCAGTAATCTTGAGGATCTGGCGAGAATAATTGATGTTCACCAACCAGGAGAAACATTAAACATTACATTTGTTCGAGATGGTAAAACTTACCGGACCAAAGTTAAATTGACTAAACGTCCCCGACCTTCTTTGATAAGTAGATAATTATAAATTTATAAATATAAACAATTATTTGTCATAGTGTGCATGCATTTTGAAGGTGTTTTATAGATTCAGATGGAATTGATAACTCTTCACTGAAATTGCTTTATGACACGATTGCTTGTCATTGGCGACGTACACGGTTGCCTTATCGAATTGGAAAATCTTTTAAGAAAACTTAGATACCAAGTCAAACAAGACAGGCTGGTTTTTGTTGGGGATCTCTTAAATAAAGGTCCTTCAGGTGCCGAAACACTAAACTTCGTCAACGATCTTAAAGATGACGGAGGAGAAGTGATTTATGTTAGGGGAAACCATGATGAGAAATATCTGCAATTCTACAATCAATTTTCTAACAGACTTCATAAAAAGCAGAAACCACCACGACGATTGTGTCAGGGTTGGTTGGGACCTGATGGTTACAAAACAATTAGCAAAATGAAAAGTCGTGATTGGAGGCTTCTTCTAGGTACACCCCTATCTTTTCAAACAGGAAATATTACTGTCATACATGGAGGTCTGTCCTCAAAAATTCACTGTAAGCCCAAGCATCTTTTGGATTCCAAGAGTTTTTCCTGCAAACGCAGGGCTCAAATCAAATCGTTAATGTACATTAGGTATCTTCGTAGTGATGGAACAGTCCCCAATCACAATGAAACTAGAGGCCTGGTTCCTTGGCAAGATCTTTATGATGGCCGATTTGGCTGGGTGGTATATGGTCATAAACCCACATCTCATGTCCGTCATAGAGGAAAAACCATTGGGATTGATACAGCGTGCTGCTACGGAAATCGACTCACAGCGCTAGTACAAGAACCCAATTCGCAAATCTATTGGGAATCTGTTTCAGCACGGTCATTTTACGCGAATTGCTCTCCTCCAAAACGACTCAATGGGGTTGCCACTGCAGTTTGAACTAAATCATGCCAAGAGTGACCTGGATCTGGAACCCCTCTTAAATTGTAATGACCCGACGCATCAATGCATGTAATTTACAATTCTGGAAAGTTTGTAGAAACTCTTTCCTTAATTCATTATCGTAAGAGCATATCTAAATCATTCCAATACCCTTGAGCAGGTAATTGATTCAAGAATGAAAGGGCCTGTTACATGGACTGGGATTTGTATTCATGAAAGGAGTTATATTTGAAATCCAATGAATAGCACTCCGCGATAGACACTCTGTGACTCATCCCTTTTCTTCTCTCTTTATTCATTTACTCCTGTTTTTTTTAATCAGCAAAATTGTTCTTGCTGAAGAATTAACAAATCAAAGTTATCCAGTTCAAATGACAACGACTTCGATTGGATACGGCTTTTGGGCAGGATTGTTTGTTAAGGAAGATCTTTTGTTAGGCTTGCAATTCACCAATCACTCAGCAAATTTTACCAGATATGAGAAATATGAACATAGTGTTAGCCAGCAAAGTCAGGTTGTTCTCATTTTTAATCGATGGAATCCTTCAAAGGAAACGGCATTGTTTCTTCAGAGTGGCATTGCTCATCGAAAGCAGTATGAAGATACCGTTTTCAGGCGAGATCACTATCAAGGAGATACCTTGGTTGCTTACGGACGGTTTGGAAACGCCAAGGTTGTCTGGCCAGAGTGGGCAGCTAATCTGGGCGTAGGTTGGCATTGGTGTTCAGATCAAGGATTCAGTGGAGGTTTTGGTTACGGATTGCTTGTGAGTGAACGTCCCAAGATGACTACTAATTCATCTGATTGGACCGTTAACGAAGGCGAGGATAAATATTTTCAAGAACAACAAGAAAAAACTCGTAAAAAACTTAACCAGCTAGCATTTTGGCCATTATACTCCGCCAGTATTGGTTGGACATTCTAGACCGCCATTATGATTGAATGTGAATCACATAAGTAATATCTGGATTCAAAGATCAGCTTGGTTAATAGCAATTAGACCAAAAACATTGGGAGCAGCTGTTGCCCCAGTCCTGATAGGTACGGCGATAGCAATTTCAGATGGAATGTTTCATCCTCTTTCATGCATATTATGTTTCTTAACTTCAATCCTGATTCAAATTGGAACCAATTTTTCTAATGACTATTATGACTTTTTAAAAGGTGCAGATACTTCGGAACGTCTCGGACCAAAGAGAGTAACCCAATCAGGGCTCTTGGAACCTGATGCTGTGAAACAGTTGTTTGTAATTGTCTTTGGTATGGCAGTGCTGTGTGGAGTTTTTCTGGTTGTCAGAGGTGGCTGGCCAATTTTACTGATTGGACTACTCTCAATCGCTTCAGGCATACTCTATACAGGTGGACCATTTCCTCTTGCATACCATGGGTTTGGTGATATCTTTGTCCTTCTGTTTTTTGGACCAATCGCGGTATCAGGAACATATTATATTCAAGCACTTGAGTGGAAAGAGTTGACGATTCTAGCTGGTCTCATTCCCGGATTAACCGCCACTGCGTTGATTGCGATAAATAACCTTCGCGATGCTCCAACTGATGTAACCGTTGATAAGCGAACCTTGGCAGTAAGATTTGGGGAGAACTTTGTTCGAAGAGAGATTCAGTTCGCTCTCATTCTGAGTGCAGTTTTACCAGTACTATTGGTTGTTATTAAACCAAGTCAATGGCCTGCCTTGCTTAGTTTATTGGTGTTATGGCCCATTTTTGGTGTGATTAAAGAAGTGCTTTCAGATACAAAAGGTTGTGAGTTGAATGTGGTTTTGGTTACCACTGGAAAAATACTTTTGATTCAGTCACTTCTTTTTTCAGTGGGATGGGCAGCGCCAGTTTTTTTGAGATGATAATTGTTCTAGAAATCTCAGAAAATTAAATAATTTTAAATGATTGAGAGTAGTTGGTTTCTCTAAAACCCCATTAGTATGTCTTGCAAATCTTTCTGTATGGAGCCCATGAATTTGACCATGACTATTCCAAGGGCTTCTTCTAAATTGTGTTCGTTCATATTTCTCAACAGTATCGACCATCTCTTGTTGTGAATCCATCACAAAGGACCCTAATTCCACAACCTTTTCGTAAATGAGTCCACCCTAAAGGATAAGGAGATTCGCAGGGCTCCTGCCGTTAATGATCTTTAAGCTTTCTGATAAATTGATGTGGCCAACTTGGTTGAGTTTTAACAGCCACCTTCATCGGATCTCCTTTGTAAAAGTACAAGTTTCGGTTCACTCCCTTCAGTATTTTTCCTTTGCTCCATAGCGCTTGTTCGTCAAATGATATGACCCTTGTTGGTACGTATAATTCGTTGCTTCACTTGCCCACCAGTCAAGAGTTGATACAGGCTCTTCTACTGCCAATATCTTTACAGCATTGAACGGCTTTAATGATGCGCCTTTATTCGTCTTCAACAGTACTCGTTGGGATTGCTCTGCCCAGAGTATCTAAAAGTCTGGATCAATCACATTTTCATAATTTGGCAAATTGAGCCAAATTTGGAATTGTTCTGGTTTGTTTTCTTTGTTTTTTTGCAGAAGTGGAAACATTTCCGAGTGCTGAACAACTGTTCCAGCAGCCATCAGTTGAACATCGCCTTAATCGTACTGACCAGCAACTCGCATGTGGTCAGCACTATCAAACACTCCTCTTTAAAGAACCGTCACTATTTTAAAAAAAATAGATTTGGATGTACTGGAAACTAGGTGTCTTGCCTCCATGGTACTTGGCCACCTGTCTCCGATGATGAAATCATTTAATACCTGATTTCCTTCAAGTGAGGCAGTAGGTCATTTTTTTTGTCATTTCCCTTAGGGTAAAAGTCCAGATGATGAAAACAAAATAAAAAAGGGAATCTTTCTAGACCAAGGAAACAAGATTTTCAATTGTTATCTTAATCATTTGCTTCTCTCTTCTATATTTTTGGATGCCAGCAACGAACCCGATGTTTGTCGTTATGGGCCCGCCAAGGTGGATCGGTTTCGCATTCTTTGTTCGCTTTGGAACACCGATCCCTGAATCGACACCCAATCAAGATCGAGCCAAGCTGGGGCAGAGTCCCAGGGATTGGTTTAAATTCGACATTAGGCTTTCCAGGTCGTGGTCGAGCTTGCTGAAGGGCGATGGTGTAGGGATGTGCAGGGTTCTCCAATTGTTCAACCGGTAGATCTTCAACTACTTCTCCAGCATACATGATAACAACC
>MDTD01030170.1_pt1 | contig 14759 bp, 9 predicted proteins | sample 811221 | NCBI WGS metagenome assembly MDTD01 (sample SAMN05326646, study PRJNA326480) | marine metagenome | isolation source: seawater | place: Pacific Ocean: South West | collected 2011
CCCCCTTGATCATGATGAGAAAACCAATCGTGACCGTGACATGGTGATGGAAAGTTCAATCGGAAGAATCCGTATGGAACGCAGTTTAGGCGACAATCAAACGACGTGGATTTGGACGGGTAAAGAGGTGCTTCAAACTGGCCTTTCGAATCTTGAAGTCTGCGTTACAACAACAAGTGGAAATCCAAACACAGATTGTCATGCCTTCGGAATCATCCGGTTTGAAGTTGAAGCAGAATCCGATGGTTTTGCGAGTGCAGGATTATGGTTAAGTTTGTCAACGATTGCATGCTTCCTTGGGTTTGCTTACAAGGGATTCATGGCAGATGAACCAATGCCACTACCAATTCTTATCGCCTTGTTGATCATGATGCTCTTGATGCTACCATTTGGATTCTCACAGTCGAACCTCAACACAGAAGCTCAACTTAATGATAATGCGCTGTTAGTCGATGCTGAATTGAAGTCGAGTGGTGCTGAATTTACCACCTTATCCGAGTTGATGGGCGATTCAAAGATTCTTGCGATTGGAGCCATTGCTCCAGGTTCGGAATCTGCGCAAGATCAAGCCAATGAACTGGAATTGTTGCTTGGACAACGGGATGATGTTGCCATCGTTCAGATTGTGATTGGTGAGGATTCAATGATGAGCGATGTGGATGCTTATCGCTCAAGCATCAACAGCAGTTGGCCCATCGTTCTCGATTACAACAATGAATTTGTATCAACATCTCCGACTGGCAACGCTGATTCGCTGATTCTTGTTGATCGGAGCATGCATGTTACTTGGAGTGTATCTCCCACAGGTGGTGCAAAGACAATGAACGATGCAATCGAAGCAGTACAAGGGGGTGGACCGACAAGTCTTGGCACCTATTTCTCTGTCCTTTTCCCAGCAGGTTTGTTCCTGATTTTCCTCGCTTTACCCCGTCAAGGTTGGACGGAACCCGAAGAGCCACTCCCTCCAGGAGCGCTTTGGGCAAGCATCGTTGTTGCAGGCGGTGTTGGTGCATTGTTGGTTCATCTTCCGGCTTTACTTCTCAGCCTTTTACCACTGAGCACCTCCATCTCCTACGTTGTATCGGTGTTGATGTTCATGTGGTTTGTCTTTATGTGCATAACGACATTTCGAAAAGGTGCACCAATTGAAGCAAACCTTGTTGGATCACTCATCCATGGCCTCACACCAGCATCGTTCCAAGCGTGGCGTCCAAAAGAAGACATGCAGCGAGACGTGTTTCTTGGCATGTTCATCGGATGGTTATCGTGGATGGCCGACCCGGGATTGGTCTCACAGGGTGTGGGAGCAGCAGCATTGAGCGGTGGTATGGGCATCCTGTTTGCACTCCTCCTCATTGTTGGAAACATCTTGGTTGCAGGCCTTGCAATCCTTATAATGAGATTCATTGCATCATGGGGCGGTCCATTTTCAAACATCTTTGGACGTGTTGGTGCTGAGACTTTTGCTCGATTCATGGGCTTGGTCCTCATTCCAATCAGTCTGTGGGCAACGCTCAATGGCATCTTAACACTCCTCTCCATTGGCGTAGTTTAGAGAATCCTTGAAGAGGGTTGATGTGGAATTGTCACATCATGTTCCCCCATCAGAAGACATGGTCCAAAAGTCGAATCAATTTACTCCAACGTTGTCAACGAGCCTTCGTCTTACGGTATGGCCTTGCAAAACTCTCTCAACATCATCCACAGGGCCAATTACTGTCTCAGTCCTTCGATATACAATCGCCATGGATTTTATTGCACCAAGTCATTCGCAACATTTTACTTGATTATGCTGAAGATTACGTGATTGGTCATGTTTGGTCAGAAGGATTGCTGAAGGCAAGATTTCGTGAAGATTTTACGCAAATCATCGCCTACAGAAACAAATTAGTCGAACGAATCAATTCCTACAACATCGTTTCAAGATCACAATTTCAGCGTGCGCATGCTGAACCACATCTTGTTGAGATGGGCATCCAGATTTGCCTCAGCATGCTTCATCACCAAACATTCCGAAGTTTCCTCGAGGATGGAACAATTCAACGTCGAGAACCAACGGCGTCCATCAAAAAAGAACAAACTCAAATCTATTCCTCACCCGATCTTATCCACAAAGGAAAAAACGGAACTACACTGATTAAGATACATTTGATTGGCCAACTAACATCGTTCGACCGACAACATCAATCATCCCTTCTCCAGCTGTACGGAGATGCGCAGTCGTCCGTCATCATCTTTCAATTGAAGCGAAGAGCCTGGCATGTCCATCAATCCATCCCTACGAAGGCACAACGTACACAAGCAATTCAATTGGTTGAAACGGACATCCAACAAATGGAAGATGCTTACACTTCAATTGGAAAAAGAAACGACCTCAGTAAAGTTCCCCTTGCAGACAGTTATCGATCGTGTATGCATTGCAATGTGAAATTCCTATGTCCATCACGCCATGGTCTTGAACATGCAAAGGCAGAACAACGCTCATTGATGTGTGAATGATGGGAATACCAACGCCGATATTATATACTCTGGCGTCGGAATTTTACTCCCTGTGGGATTTCCTATGATGCTCTAACGACCTCGAATCTGCGCTTGATAAGATGGTGAATGGCGGAATCGCTTGACACTACAAGAAAGCAATAGAGGATAGAAAACATGAGCAACAATCAGAAGAACAAAGGAAGAAAGAAACGCACAGGGAGAAGAAACAGCAACATGAACTATGACCGAACAACAAACACCCAGGTCAAGTCCAATTCAAGAAGCAACAAAACCAACAAACGTTGCTGCAAGGATTCATTCGTTCAAGAACTTATGAACATCAAGATGTTTGGTGAATTGCAGCAGTACTGGAAAGGACGAAACATCAGAGCTTTACGCGGTTCAATCATTTCACGACTCCCAGAAAACTTCGTGAAGAAATACAGTAAACACTTGGACCATTTTGTCACGTATATGGAGAACGAAATCAAGAGATAAGATCCTCATCATTAGGCTTCCGAAAGCCTTGGATTTCGGAAACTCTGAGCGAAAGCCATAGGCGATACTCTAAGGGCTGCTTTCTCAAGCGAAGCCCATGGAAAAGGGAGTCCAACGTCAATATGCACCAACATCGATTTGTTTTGGATGTGGGCCTGCGAATGAGAAGGGATTGCAAATCAACTCGGTTCGAAAAGGGAACGGACTTGAACTCAAATTTACCCCTTCAGAAGAGCATCAAGCCTTTCCTGGCATGGTCAATGGCGGAATCATTGGAACACTCCTCGATTGTCATGGCAACTGGGCTGCAGCCATTGCCTTGATGGACGAGCACGGATTGGATGAGCCACCGTGTACGGTCACAGCCTCCTATTCCGTATCACTAAGACGACCAACGCCCCTGGGCGTTGAATTGCATGTGGAAGCATATCCAGAGGAAATTGGTGAAGATCGTGTCCATGTTCGAATGGAATTGAAAGCAAACGACAAGGTTTGCGCGACTGGAAAGGGCTTGTTTGTGGCTGTCAAAGAAGGTCATCCTGCATATCATCGATGGAGTTGAGTGCAAAACATGGCAAAGCCTTCGAGTGGTCAGATTGAAATCTTGACTTCGTTGAAAGAGTATGTCCTCACCGAAATGGAAGCAATGCCATTTTGGCGTCAAGAAACACTTCTTCCACTCCAATCCATTCCACTTGCAGTTCTACGAAAAAATGCCACTCAGAGGCATGGCGTGACACGGTTTCGACGAGGTGCTCGTTCATCAGCGTTGAAAACTGAAGATGTGGAAACCATCGATTTACACCCACAATTACTCGAGAACAGATGGCTCGATTACGCTCGCTTTGTTTTGTATCATGAGTACCTTCATGCTCTCGGAAATCGATTCCATGATGCACACTTTCGCAACCTTGAGCTTCAATGGCCACATTCTGGAGCAGATCGAGGACGTGAATTTACAATCTATCTCCGTAAGCGAACAGCAACTTGGCTATGGGTTTGTACTTCCTGTCAAAAGGAATACCCTCGACGTAAGAAAGCGAATGGGCGTTTCAGATGTCGTACCTGTTCGACAATTCTTACCGATGTGCCGAACACGCAGGAAACAAACTAAACAAGTCATGATATCTCGGAGAGATGAGGTTCACTCATGCTCTGGAGATTGCGATGCTCAGCCATCCTTATCCTGCTGTGCATGCTTCCCTCTCCAATCGGTGCTTCAATAACCGATGCCGAAGATGGCGGGACGCTCTATTTTTCATGCGATTCCGATGATGATTGTCGGATGACTCCAACGCCAATTGGAGAAGAGATCATCACGGGTTCGGTGCAAGCGAATCCTTTGATGACAGAATCGGTTGCAATCGAGTTTGAGATGTTTCCAGGTCAAACCGAACTTGCTCTCCTCCCAGATACGCTTGATGAATTATTCATCGACTTGCGTGTTCAGGGGGATGCAATAGGACTCTACACACCCGAAATGGAGGTCCGTATTATTCTAGGAACAAGTGTGACAACATTGCAATCCGAGCAGAACAACATCCCATCAGGGGCTGAAACAGGACATCGCTGGGTCGATGAGCCCTTGAATCTTGAAGATGGCCGATTGTTGTGGCCAGAAGATGTTGTTCGTATACGAATTGTCTTCACCTTGGACCGACCTTCCACGTGGGAGTTGTATCTGCGTGGAGCATCGTTCCTTGAACTCGACATCGCATGGTCTGCAAATGTTGCAGCAAAGGATGTCGATGAACCAACCAGTGCATTGCAACCGAAGGCAACCTTGCTCGAGGATGTACACTATGGAGCGCTCGTCGGTGATGAATCGGATTGTTGGTCCTTTAGTGTTGAATCGAATGAAATCATGCGCATTCTCATCCAATGGGAAGACGTGCCGCTTGAATTGCAACAGAACAACGGTGTCCATCGCCTGAGGACAGCTGGAGGCTTGCAAACTGCAGCACCCGAAATAATCACACAATCAGAAGATGATGAAGTACTGACGAGTTATCGTTGGCGAGCCCTTGAACCAGGTGACTATGTCTTCTGTTTGAATGGTCAAACCGATCGGTTTCAACCGTATATCTGGAGCGGTGGTTATGCTGTTGAAAGTTCTGGACCAACAGATCCATCACAGTTTGAAGGGAAGGTTGAGTATCAAGCCCAATTTTTTGATTTCTCATCTGGAGAGGAACGTGATTTAGAACCGCAAAATGCAATCCTTATCTTCCCGGTTCTTGGATTCATTATTTTCTTCATTGCCCAGTTCTATAGAAAAACAACCTTGCGGAATGTACGCATGTTTGTGTTCGTTCCTGGCGTGATTCTCCTGTTTTTGGGTGGCATCGTCAGCCCATTATGGGCCATGGCGGATGAGGTGCAATCCGATTCTGAATGGTCACTTGATCGACTCCTTGAGGAGCGAGTGCAGCAACTCTGGGATGTTTCAAGTCCAGCAACGCCAGAAGCGACGATGGTCGAGCATGTAGGGGCAACCTTCGGGATTCGAAATGGTGAATCGCTCAACCTATGGTTAAACATCGAATCCGCACATGAACGCACTGATGGACGATGGCAACTCAAACTTGCGGATCTTGACGAAGTGCGTATGGACCAACTCGTCTTCAATCAGATTGCTGATGCCAGAAGTGGAAGGCTTGTCGATGGTCTTGATGAACAAATCGTTCGCTTTTCGATTATCGCTACGCGCGCTCTATTGCTCGACTTGATGATGCTTGAAGCACTTCTTGTTGTTGATGAAGAACCGACTTCCTCAATCCATCATATCGAAACAGCAATGATCGATACATCCTCCTTTGGTTCACTTTCATCACCAGCGTGGGCGACACGACCTGCCGGTATCGACGATGGTGCCTGGAAGCGTTTGCAGACAGCACTCTATCCTGAGCGAATCACGATCACGCTTTGTGATTGTGCTCTCGATCTTCTTGATTTACAAGTTGAATATTCGGAGAACTTCAATGCTGAATCAACGCCTGCGTTCAATGCACTTCGAACTTCGAGTGGAGTTCTTCCACAAGCTGGCATGATCGCAACGGGTTCGCTTGTGGTTTGTCTTCTCGTCTTTCTTCGGGATGAATACAGGAAATACAAAGCAAAGCAATTGGCAGAGAATTACACCTCAGCCAACAAAGGTTGGGATTCACTCTTCAGATGATGCCTTCTTTGCCTTCTTGGAGATACTCTCAGCATCCTCATCACTGATGCCAAGAGCGCTTTGGAAACGCTTCAAATCAGCAAGTTCATTCTCGGTGATAATTCCATCTTCCCAAGCTTCCTCGTATGCCTTGGTAAGGAATTCTTTGTATGCATCAGGATTGAGGAGTACGTCTCGAATCAAACCGTGGTCAACCGTACCACTTGACGATGAAGAGGCACTTAATTCCATCATTGCTGCAGAACGACGCATTTCTTTGACAGCCATGTCTTTCAATCCATGTCCAGCCCAAACTGCACCTGCTGCGATGACCGAAGCGGCGAACCATCGCATCAAGTCAGGATCGACCAGTTCACCTGGCGTTACGAGATGGAAAAGACCGAGCACAGCCATCGCTGCACCACACATCACTTCGAACCAATCGTTGAGATCTGGTTCATCAGAAAACACCGATAAGCGCTGTTCAATCAAGAGTTCAGTCTGGTCGTCCATGAACTTCGTAGAAAGTGAAAGGACTTAGGCGTGTCGGCATCGAAGTTCAAGCGCATTCCTTTTCAGCCGTTGGCGTAACCTACGGCTATGGGCGAGGAGGAAAGGGCGATTCAAAACCTCTCCTTGCCAGCGAAAGCGCTCAACTTTTTTTCCAGTGAATGGGGTATTGAGCAACTTCATCCACCCCAATTTGAAGCGATGGAACCCCTGTTTGAAGAGCACAACATATTGTTGGCAATTCCAACCGCATCAGGCAAGTCGCTAGTTGCTTACATTGGGATTTTGAATCAACTTCTCAACCTCAACCCCGGCTCAAGAGCGGTTTACATCGTCCCGCTCAAAGCCTTGGCAAGTGAAAAATTCGATGACTTGAAACAAATCGGTCAGCATTTAGGACTCAAAATCGGCCTTGGAATTGGAGATGCGACTGCTGAGGCCAAAAACATCGATGACGCTGACATTCTCATTTGCACATCTGAAAAATTGGACTCACTAATGCGAACTCGTTCAGAATTGATGAGCAATGTCTCGATTGTCGTGGCCGATGAATTCCATTTGCTTCATGATGCATCAAGAGGTCCAACGCTGGAAATCAATTTGACGCGATTACGCACCTTGCGTCCGAATGCGCAATTGATTGCACTCTCTGCAACCGTTGGAAACTGCGATATTCTCGCCAAATGGCTTGATGCTACATTGGTCCAATCCGATTGGCGACCTGTCGATTTGGAATATGCTACACTGCATGACCGACACCTTGAGCCACGAAAAATACAATCCTCATCGATGGACGCAACTGTGCAAGCACTTTCTCCACCAAGGCATCTCGAAGGTCCTTTGAGTCATCCTGCATGGATCGTTGTCCAGGACACCATTGAACAAGGAGGACAGGTGCTCGTCTTTGTTGGAACCCGTCGCAGTGCTCAATCCGAGGCAAAGAAACTCTCTGAACGGGTTCGCAAACGCTTCGCAAAAGAACAACCTGATCGCTTAATTGAGTTGGAAACGATTGCTGAGTCGCTTGAAGGTCGAACCCAGACGAGCATGGGTGAACTGCTTTCACATTGCATACGAGGCGGTGTAGCATTCCATCATGCAGGACTTACACATCGCCAGCGACAAACGATTGAAACAGCATTCAAAGATGGTAAAATCCTCGCCCTGTGTGCAACACCAACGCTCGCAGCGGGCGTCAATTTACCAGCACGAAGAGTCCTTGTTCGTGATATCAAACGCTGGGATGATGGGATGAGCCGCCCACTTCCTGTCATGGAAGTTCACCAAATGCTTGGACGAGCGGGTCGTCCTCGTTACGATCCGATCGGCGAGGCTTGGGTTCTCTGCAAAGGAACCGATGGATGGCAAGTTGCGGATGAGGTCAGTCAACGGTATTTCTTTGGACCAATTGAGGACATCTCATCCAAACTATCAGCTGAACCAGCGATGCGGATGCATCTTTTGTCCTGTGTTGCTACGGGTGGATTACTTCATCGCGATGCGATTGGTTCGTTCTTTGATGCAACCTTTTTGGGTACGACCATGCCCACAACGCAACTGCAAGAACGGCTTGATTCAATGCTGGACTGGTTGGTAGAGGAACGGTTCTTACGCCGACTTGGCGTTGATGAGACCTACGAATTGCGACGCAGAGATAAGGCGATAGATGAAGATGAAACATGGGATGATACTGTCCCAGTCTGGGTGAACGTCGCACAAGATTCTGGAGGCGTCTCCATTCGAGAGGAGCGCTCAACACCATCGATTCCATCCTCGCATGGTAAACCTTCACTCGGCTTTGTTTCAGCAAACTCATTGAACAATGTTGGAGGATGGAATCCAACCAGTGGCGAACCGCCTGCGATGAAGTATGAAGCAACGGCCATCGGTGAGCGAGTAGCGCAACTGTATCTCGATCCTTTATCCGCATCGATTCTTCGAACAGGCATGCGCCGTGCAGTTCGTCGAATGGTACGCCAAGATGCGCCAGTGAGTGAATTTGGCTTAACGCACTTGGCATGCAGTACCCCCGACTTCGCTTCATTGTGGGCGAAAACAGCTGATTTGACCATCGGTTCAGATTTACAACTGAAAGCTGCTGCTGTTGAAGACGAACTGTTGTACGATATACCCTACGAAGAACGTCATCTCGGTTTGGTCAAATCCGCATGGTGTCTTGAGCATTGGTTTGAAGAAGAAACCATGCGAGAAATTGAGAAACAACTCGACGTATCACCCGGAGATGTCCATCATCGCGTCGATTTGATGGATTGGTTGCTCTATGCAGGACGAGAGATTCTTCTGTCCGACGACGTCTTCTCAGACGAACATATGCCAATCCTCGCCCAATTATCCTCTGATTTGGATACACTTCGACAACGTGTCCGCCATGGCTGCAAACCCGATCTTCTCAAACTTGTGAAAATTCGTCATGTTGGCCGTCAGCGTGCTCGTTCGCTCGCTTCAATCGGTATACGTACGCCGAAGGATGTCCTTGCTATGACACGTAAGGACCAACAAAAAATAGCCTCATGGAGAGGCTGGGGTCCAAAACTTGTTGACAACATTTTGACTGAAGTCAAAAAAGTCGTTCAACGAGAGGAAGGAGAGGTTCCGGTCAAGAAACGCAGTGATGATATGCCTTTGGATGGAGAAGATTGGGCGTAGACTTGATGTGCTGTAATGACACAGGACGATGCAATGTGGGAGACTTTTCCTTGTTGGTCTTGGAAATCTTCGCAACCTATTGAACTGAAATCGTTCGTTCAAGCCTTCCAAGAAATCGTACCTGATCGGCGCTGGGTATTCTGCCGTAGTGAAGTTGCGCAAACGCCTCGCCAGTTATGGACTGCAACAACCGTCAGCAATCGCAATACTGAACGAGGAACAGCCCAAGCAAGAACCCTTGATGCTGAATTCTTGAGAGTCCTAGCAGGGACACATAACGTGTCTGAAGCGTTCAAGCGCGCTGGTGTTACAAACGGGTCGACAAACGGTTGGCTTCTTCATATTCCTGACCAGACCAATTCAATCGATACTGAATCTCTTGAACAGAACGCTCAGCAATTACTCACCGGCCTTGGTCTCGAAACCACATCTGAAACACTCGAGATCAACCTCGAAGGGGCCAAAAAACTCGGCATTCCGGTCGATGATTCCCTTGAGTCAGATCGCATTGAAGCCTCATTGATTGGCCATATCCTCTTGGCCGATGTAAGCAGTTCGCAATGAAATCAATCCTGATTTCCTTGTTTCACCCAATCATAAAACGAATGCATGATTGGACTCAATTGTTTCCCATACTCTGAAATCTCGTACTCATGCGTCTTCGATTCATCACTTTTCTTGGTACGTTCAACAAGATTAAACTCAATGAGTTCACCAAGCCGGCGAGAAACTGTGGTTGATGATGCGTCAACTCGATCTTTAATCTCAGAGAAACGAAGTGGCCGGTTTTTTTGTTCAAGAACCATCAAAATATGCAACGATTTTGACTTCGTCAACTGCTCAAGAAGCGCATCAATCCGCCCATAAAGCGGGTCGCAATTCCACTTCGACTCGTCGCTCACAGTATTTTTACATCAGACCACGTTCTTAATCCAACGGTAACAGTATTGATACCAAACATGGTTACACGCGTGATACGGATTGTTTATGTTAGGACTTTGGATGAAGAAAACATGCGTACATGGTTTGTTATCGTGATACTCCTTTCGGTTTTGTTCTCTCCAATGTTGGCGTTTGAGCATGAGAACTTGTCATCAACCTCGAACCCTCAGTTTACAGGAACAACAAATGCCTCTATTTCACCAAATTCCGGATGGACAACAGGTGGAGAAACCATCACGATTACTGGCACAGGATTCTCAAGCCTTGCCTACAACAACATCACAACCGATGGGTTGACACATTCATGGACAGTTTCTACAGTCGATTATGTTCAAGGTGGACACGGAGATCAAGCCATTGCTGTAACATCAAATGGTGATATCCACATTGTCTACTACAACTACGACACGCATCAACTCAAACACGCCGTATACGATGGAACATCATGGACACGCTCGGTGATTGTTTCAAACTCAGGAAGCATGGATTATCGAGATGTCGAGATGGTCGTCGATAGCAACGATCACCTTCACGTATCGCATTGGGTAACTGGAGATTACCTCCACTACCGATATTTCAACGGAACCGATTGGTCGATTCCTTACACGACCAGTAATGTTGATTCCTATGGAACAGGTATTGCGGTGAATTCACAAAACCGTGCACACATCGTGTTCTCAAGTCCAGCTTATGTTTGTGGAGGACTCCACATGGCCTACGATGACGGCAGTGGTTGGACGAAGATAGGCTTAGACACATCGACCGATCTGATCGGTTGCTATCCTTCGATCGATATCGATGACAACGATGCTGTTCACGTTTCCTACCGAGACCATAGAAACAGTCGCTTCAATTACATCACCAACGAAAGTGGCCCTTGGGACAAATATCAACACTCCAACACGAATACACCAGGATACTATACCCAAACGAAAGTCAAGTCGGACGGAGACATCTTCATCATCCAAAAGAACGCAAACGGCCTTCGATATGCAGAGGGATACCCTGGTACGCTTTGGAGTCAAGGAGCAGTAAGCGGCGACTCTGGCGACGATACATCGTTGTACCTCGATGCTCTCGACCGACCACACGTCCTACACTGGAAGTCGAATACTGACGACTTGCTCTATTCCACACGTAGCACATCTGGCTCATGGTCAAGTTTGACCGTCGATGGAGCAGGAGGTCTTGATGTGGGACGTTCAAATGCACTCGTGGTCGATGACAATCATCAACTCCATGCAGCCTATGCTGATTATGACAACAAAAACTTGCGCTATGCTACAATGTCGGCGGGCCTGATTGAAACCAGCGAAGTGAGCATTCAATTCGGACAGTATGGTAACGTGACCGCAACTGTGCTCGATGATTCAACCATTCAAGTGACGACACCAGTCGCTGGAAGTACGTACGAAACCGTTGACCTCACTCTATGGGGTGACAACGGAGCCATGCTCGATCTCAATGTATCCTATCTCTTCATCGCTCCAGATGACCTCGATATGGATGGTGTTCTCAACGATGTGGATGATTGCAGTGACGTTGCAGGAACTTCGACCATTGACCTTCTCGGTTGTCCAGACCAAGATGGTGATGGTTACAGTGACACAGGCGATGTATTCCCATCTGACGCATCAGAATGGAACGATACTGACAGCGATGGCGTAGGTGATAACGGTGATGCATTCCCACTCGATGCAACGGAAACACTCGATAGTGATGGCGATGGCGTAGGGAACAACGCAGACGACTTCCCACTCGATCCAAACGAGGACACAGATACCGATGGCGATGGTGTCGGCGATAATGCCGACGTATTCCCGAACGATCCGAACGAGACCATGGACTCCGACAATGATGGTGTTGGTGACAATGCAGATATGTTCCCGAACAACGCATTCGAATACGTTGACAGCGATGGTGATGGAGCGGGTGATAATGGTGACATGTTCCCTTACGATGCCAACGAAACGATGGATTCAGATGGCGATGGCGTAGGCGACAACGCTGATGCTTTCCCACTTGATGCAACGGAAACAAAAGATTCTGATAACGATGGGATTGGAGATAATTCCGACAGCCATCCATTTACCAACAATTTCATCGATAGCGACAACGATGGGGTTGTCGATCTCATGGATGTATTCCCATTGGATGCCACCCAATGGTTGGATGCTGATGGTGATGGGTATGGTGACAATACATCAGGCAACAATCCTGATCTTTTCCCAACAGTCGCTTCACAATGGAGCGACATGGATGGTGATGGGTACGGCGATAACTGGGGTAATGCCTCATGGGACGATGCTCGTGTTCAATCTGGAATTGGTGAATTTGTAGCAGGGGCGGTCATGGCAGATTACTGTCCAGAGATAAGCGGTAATTCCACGATGATGGGTTACTTTGGATGCCCCGACTCCGATGGTGATGGAATAGCGAACATCTTCGATCTCACCGAACTACCAAAGGATACAGATGGGGACGGAATCCCCGATGAATTCGATCAATGCCCTGGCACCAAGTTTGGAGCATTCATCGATGCATTTGGTTGTGAAATCGATACATCATCAACAAGTGGTGGTAGATTAAGTTCAGAAGAGAGTGGCTTTTTCTCAAGTGAAGTAGCCCAAACCGTTGGAATTGGTGCGATCCTCCTCGCCATCTTCTCAATCCTTCAGACGAATGCCGCGGCTGCAGTTCTACCCGATGCATTCCGTTGGATACAGGTCTTCCGTCGTAACAACAACCTCTCAAAAGAAGAAGAAAATGAATTGACGTATCTCCAGTCCCTGGTTCAAACATACTACACTGAGCCTAAGACTCTCCGAGAAGAAACTCGGAATTTCAAGGCAGATCTAACTGCCCGATTCATAAACAATGAAATCAAGCGAGAGACTCGAGAAAAGTTGTTCATACTCATCGAAGAGTTGATTGTTGCTGATGCGAGCGAACTCCAGTTCATCGCTCAAAGTGATTCATATTTCGGATTAGCGAACACGACAAGCGTCGATGAGCGTCTCGATATTTTGGAGGAAGAAGAAACAATGCGTACAACAAGCGCTGGTATTCCAAGTGCAGTCATGAAAGGAGAAACGAATCCGGAAGATGGCCATGAATACATCGAATTCCCTCCTGAAAGCGGTAATTGGTTCATTCGCAGCCCAGGCTCCAGTGAATGGACGAAGTGGGAATAAAAGGACCATCAAATGATGGGTACAATTTGAAATATAACCCGATTATAGGGATTTCGAATAGAATGGATGAACAACCAGAGATTCAAAAACAGGTAAAAGAACAGCGAGTTTATTTTTCCTCGCTGAAAGCGCTTTGGTTGTCAAAGATACCGCTAACTGAGCGACAGTCAAAATTCCCAGATGCACTTGAACAAATTCCGAGTAGATTGGTCACAACGAGCGTCTTCTGCAACATCTTCTATCCACAAACTCGTGGATTTACTAATCTAGATGCTGAGCGAGCATGGTTTGGAATTCGATCGATACTCAAAGGCGGGGTGTTAGCTGTCGAGCACGATGGCAACTATTCCGTTGATGATTTCGCACAACTGGCACAAATAAAAAACAGAATTCAGATTCCAAAGAAGCATACTTCCGAGTATTTTTCCAATGAAGAATTAAGATCGTTGCTAAAGGTTTACCATGAGTATCAAAAGTGGATTTCAAAGAAGGGTTTCTATGATGATATTGATTTGGTGCTTCGTGCGTTGAAACATGAAGAAGGTAGCGCAGCAAAGAGAGCAATTGAACGGGACAAACGGTTCACTGAATCTCTCACAAAAAAGAAGGCTAAACGAAGGAATGCGATAAATAAAATTCGATTGAATGATCCGTCGGTAGTATTCAAGAAGCCTGCTCAAAAACATCTGGAAAAATTATCAAATCAACAAGATAATCTCGAAATAGTTCATGGTTGGGTTTGTAGGAACATTCTTGACAAAAAACCATTCAATAGAACTAAGGTAAATGAAATACGAAACCGGCATGTTGACGATACCGAATCTGGAGTCCCGATACACAAGTCACCTCTCGATAATGGAGGACGAATTTATTGGACACCAATAAATAACAAGGATAAAACATGCACTATAGTGATTTATGATTTTTGTGTCACGAAAGAAGACGGTGATCCTCGGCTCAAAAAAATATTGAAGAATTATAAACACGAGCAGAACCCGAGTTCTGAGGATGATGAAGAGGACTTTGATGATAAAGCAACTCCAACAGATTTTTCAATTGACGATACTCCTTGCGAAGGGCCCGTGAAACCATGGCCACACTCCGTGAATACTGGATTTGGCCTCACCTTAGATATCATCAAAGACTCAAATATCTTACTTGATGATTTACAAAGAGAAACGATTCTCTCGAATCAGCCACTACTGATTGACGGTCTCGCAGGGACCGGAAAAACGAGCGTTTTAGCTTACAGAGGAGTTGTACGCGCTGCTGTGAGTTCTGAGGGTACCACAATCCTTGTGACTGCCTCC
>MDTD01097262.1_pt1 | contig 14759 bp, 7 predicted proteins | sample 811221 | NCBI WGS metagenome assembly MDTD01 (sample SAMN05326646, study PRJNA326480) | marine metagenome | isolation source: seawater | place: Pacific Ocean: South West | collected 2011
AACTAATCAAGGAACTTGTATGAACCTTCGTCCTTTGGTCTCTAAAGGAGATAAAGTGAAGAAGGGTAAGATACTTGTTGAAGGATACAGTACTCAAAAGGGTGAGCTTGCTCTAGGCCAAAACATGAAGGTAGCCTTCATGCCTTGGAAGGGTTACAACTTTGAGGATGCCATTGTGATTTCTGAAAGAGTTGTAAGAGAAGATGTATTCACTTCTTTACACATTGATGAATACACTCTTGAAGTAAGAGATACTAAGCGTGGTATTGAAGAACTAACAAATGATATTCCAAACGTTAGTGAGGATGCTACAGCAAACCTTGATGAACACGGTCTTATTAGAATCGGTGCTAACGTAAAGGGTGGAGATATTCTTATTGGAAAGATTACTCCTAAAGGTGAATCTGATCCAAGTCCTGAGGAAAAGCTTCTTCGAGCAATCTTCGGTGATAAAGCTGGTGATGTTAAGGATGCGTCTCTTAAGATGCCTCCATCATCTAAAGGTGTAGTTATAGATAAGAAGCTATTCAGCAGGGCTGTTAAGGATAGAAAAGCCAAAGCAGCTGATAAAGCTATCATCGAAACTATAGATCAAGAATTTGATAAAGAAGCAGCAGTACTTAAGAAATCACTTGTAGATAAGCTTATGAAGCTTGTTGCTGGTAAGGTCAGCCAAGGTGTATTTAACTACTACAAGGAGGAGCAGGTAAAGAAGGGAGTTAAGTTTACTCAAAAGATTCTTTTAAGTCTTGATTACCTAATTATCAACTCAGAATCTTGGGTTCGCGACGCAGAACTAAGTGATCTAGTAAATAGAGTAATTCACAATTACACTATGAAGTACGGAGATCTTTTAGGTGCTTACCGCCGTAAGAAATTCCAAGTTACTGTAGGAGATGAATTGCCAAATGGTATTGTAAAACTTGCTAAGGTTTACGTTGCAAAGAAGCGTAAGCTTAAAGTTGGAGATAAGATGGCAGGTCGTCACGGCAACAAGGGTATTGTAGCTAGAATTGTTCGTCAAGAGGACATGCCATTCTTAGAGGATGGAACTCCTGTTGATATAGTTCTAAACCCACTAGGTGTACCTTCACGTATGAACCTTGGACAGATTTATGAAACTGTTCTTGGATGGGCAGGCCAAAACTTAGGTATGAAGTTCGCTACACCAATTTTTGACGGTGCTTCTCTTGATGAGATCACTGCTTTAACTAAGGAAGCTGGAGTACCAGAGTGTGGAGTTTCTTACCTATATGATGGAGGTACAGGAGAGAGATTCGACCAACCAGCAACAGTTGGTGTGATTTACATGATTAAGCTAAGTCACATGGTTGACGATAAGATGCACGCGCGTTCTATCGGACCATACTCATTGATTACTCAGCAGCCATTAGGTGGTAAAGCACAATTTGGTGGCCAGAGATTTGGTGAGATGGAGGTTTGGGCACTTGAAGCATTCGGTGCAGCTAACATCCTTCAAGAAATCCTGACTGTTAAGTCTGATGATGTTATCGGACGTGCAAAAGCATATGAAGCTATTGTTAAAGGAGATGTTATGCCAAAACCAGGTATACCTGAATCTTTCAATGTCCTTATGCACGAGCTTAAAGGACTTGGTTTAAGCGTTTCACTAGATTGATCACCCCGTAGATATAACTGAACATGTTCCAACAAAAGAACCCCCAGCAAAATTCGAGTGACTTCTCGACTATTACTATATCGTTATCGTCTCCGGAGACTATTCTTGAGCAATCTCATGGTGAGGTGCTTAAGCCTGAAACGATCAACTACAGAACATACAAGCCTGAACGTGACGGATTATTCTGTGAAAGAATTTTTGGTCCAGTAAAGGATTTTGAATGTCACTGTGGTAAATACAAGCGTATCCGTTATAAGGGTATTGTATGTGATCGTTGTGGTGTTGAAGTGACAGAGAAGAAAGTACGTCGTGAGCGTATGGGACACATTTCACTTGTTGTTCCTGTAGCACACATTTGGTATTTCAAGAGCTTGCCTAATAAAATTGGTTACCTACTTGGGCTTCCGTCTAAGAAATTAGACCAAATCATTTACTACGAACGCTACGTAGTAATTAATCCAGGTGAAGCAAAGAATGCCGAGGGAGAACCATTACAGGTTAATGATTTCCTTACTGAAGACGAATACTTTGATGTACTTGATACACTTCCAAAGGAGAATCAATATTTAGATGATAAGGATCCAAATAAATTCTTAGCTAAGATGGGTGCTGAAGCAGTACACGATCTACTTGCTAATCTAGACTTGGATTCACTATCGTTTACTCTAAGACATAAAGCAGACACTGAGACATCTCAGCAACGTAAGAGTGAGGCTCTTAAGAGACTTCAAGTTGTAGAGAATATGCGTGATTCACAGAAGCGAATTGAGAATCGTCCAGAATGGATGATTGTAAAGGTTGTTCCTGTAATTCCGCCAGAGCTTCGTCCACTTGTTCCACTTGATGGAGGACGTTTTGCTACTTCTGATTTAAATGATCTTTACCGTAGAGTTATCATCCGTAACAACCGTCTTAAGAGATTGGTTGAGATTAAGGCGCCAGAGGTGATTCTTAGAAACGAGAAGCGTATGCTTCAAGAGGCGGTTGATAGTTTATTCGACAATAGCCGTAAGTCTAGCGCAGTTAAAACTGAGTCTAATAGACCTCTTAAATCTTTGAGCGATAGCTTAAAGGGTAAGCAGGGACGTTTCCGTCAAAACCTACTAGGTAAGCGTGTTGATTACTCAGCTCGTTCGGTAATTGTTGTTGGACCAACTCTAAAGATGCATGAATGTGGTATGCCTAAGCACATGGCTGCTGAGCTATACAAGCCATTCATCATTAGAAAGATGTTGGAAAGAGGTATTGTTAAGACTGTTAAGTCAGCTAAAAAGATCATTGATGCTAAGGATCCTGTAGTTTGGGATATCCTAGAGAATGTGATGAAGGGTCACCCGGTACTACTGAACCGTGCACCAACTCTACACAGACTAGGTATTCAGGCATTCCAGCCTAAGCTAATCGAAGGGAAAGCTCTTCAGCTTCACCCTCTAGCATGTACAGCCTTCAACGCCGATTTCGATGGTGACCAAATGGCCGTACACCTTCCACTTGGACACGCAGCTATTTTAGAAGCTCAGCTTTTAATGCTTGCTTCTCATAACATTCTAAATCCAGCTAATGGTGCACCAATTACTGTACCGTCACAGGATATGGTACTTGGGCTGTACTACATTACTAAGGAGCGTAAATCTTCAAAGGACTTAGTAGTAAAAGGAGAAGGAACTGTATGTTACTCTTCTGAAGAAGTTAGTATCGCACACCAGGAGGGAAGACTAGATCTTCACGCAGCTATCAAGATGCGTTATGAAGATATTGATGGTAACAAGTCTATTATAGATACAACTTGTGGTCGTGTTCTATTTAATGAATACGTTCCTAGGGAAGTGGGTTATATCAACGAACTACTTACTAAGAAGTCTTTAAGAGATATTATCGCAAGAGTTCTTGAAATTGTAGGTGTAGCTAGAACTTCTCAATTCCTTGATGACATTAAAGGCCTAGGGTTTACAATGGCATTTAAGGGTGGTCTGTCATTCAACTTGAATGATGTTATCATTCCGCCAGAAAAGGAAAAGTTAGTTAATAAAGCTACTGCTGAGGTTGCTGAAGTGATGGACAACTATAACATGGGTCTTATCACTAATAATGAGCGTTACAATCAGATAATTGATATTTGGACTCACACTAACTCTCGTCTTACAAATATCCTAATGGATAGACTTGAGACGGATAACCAAGGGTTCAACTCTATTTACATGATGATGCACTCTGGAGCCCGTGGTTCTAAAGAACAGATTCGTCAGCTAAGTGGAATGCGTGGTCTGATGGCTAAGCCTCAGAAATCTTCTGCTACAGGTGGTCAAGACATTATTGAAAACCCAATTCTTTCAAACTTTAAGGAGGGACTTTCAATTCTTGAGTACTTTATTTCAACTCACGGTGCACGTAAGGGTCTTGCTGATACAGCACTTAAGACTGCCGATGCTGGTTACTTAACACGTCGTCTTGTTGATGTTGCACAGGATGTAATCGTTAGACAGGAGGATTGTGGTACTCTCAGAGGTATCATGGTAACTCCACTGATGAAAAACGATGAAATTGTTGAAGGAATTGCAGACAGAATTGATGGTCGTGTTCCAGCAATTGATGTTGTTGATCCTAAGACTGATGAAGTTATTGCAGAAGAAGGAGTTGAAATTTCAGCTGAAATTGCTAGAAAAATCCAAGATGCTGGAGTTGATGAAGTAGAAGTACGTTCTGTACTTACTTGTGAAGCTCCAAGCGGAATCTGTGCTAAGTGTTACGGACGTAACCTTGCAACTTCAAGAATGGTTCAAAAAGGAGAGGCTGTTGGCGTAATTGCAGCACAGTCTATCGGTGAGCCAGGTACTCAGCTTACTCTACGTACATTCCACGTAGGTGGTACGGCATCTAAGATTAGTGATGAAAACGAATTCAAAACTAAGTTTGAGGGTGTAGCTGAGATTGATGATCTAAGAACTGTAGAAAGAAAGAATAATGAAGGAGAAATAGAAACAGTTATTGTTTCTCGTTCTTCAGAGTTCAAAGTTGTTGATCCTAAAACTGGAGTTGCATTCTCTACTACAATACTTCCATACGGCTCTGTTCTATTTGTGAAGTCTGGAGATAAGGTTAAGAAAAACACTTCAGTATGTAAGTGGGATCCATATAACAGCGCTATCATCAGTGAGGCTGTAGGTAAGATTCAATTCGAGCATATCGAAGAAGGACTAACTTATAGAGAAGAGCTTGATGAACAGACTGGATTCCGTGAGATCGTTATAATAGAAACAAAGGATAAGAAGAAGAACCCTGCTATTCAAATCGTTGATAAGAAGGGTGAAGTTCTTAAGTCTTACTCTTTACCTGTTGGAGCTCACATTGCAGTTAAGAAAGGAGAGAAATCTACTTTAGGCCAAATCCTATGTAAGATCCCACGTGTTGCTGGTAAGTCTGGTGATATTACGGGAGGTCTACCACGTGTTACTGAGCTTTTTGAGGCTCGTAACCCATCAAACCCAGCGGTTGTGTCACAGGTTGACGGTATCGTGTCATACGGTAAGATCAAGCGTGGTAATAGAGAGGTTATTGTAGAGTCAAGAGTTGGAGATAAGTACAAGTACTTGGTTCCACTTTCTAAGCACATCCTTGTACAGGACAATGACTTTGTTCGTGCAGGAATGCCGCTTTCTGATGGTGCAATTACTCCTAAGGATATCCTTGATATCAAAGGACCTACAGCTGTACAAGAGTACATCGTAAACGAAATCCAAGACGTATACCGCCTTCAGGGTGTAAAGATTAACGATAAGCACTTTGAGGTTATCGTACGCCAAATGATGAAGAAGGTTGTGATTGAGGATTCAGGTGATACTAGATTCCTTGAAAAGCAAAATGTAGAGAAATCTGATTTCCTAGCTGAAAACAACAGAATCTTCGGAATGGTTGTAGTTCAGAATGCAGGAGGATCTGAGGAGTTACAAGAAGGCCAAATGATTACAGCTCGTCGTTTACGCGATGAAAATGGATCATTGAAGCGCCGTGATTTACCTCAAATTGAGGCAAGAGATGCTATTCCAGCAACTTCTAGACCTCTTCTTCAAGGTATCACTAGAGCTTCTCTTCAGACTCGTTCATTCGTTTCGGCAGCATCTTTCCAGGAGACTACTAAGGTGTTGAACGAAGCTGCTGTTAGCGGTAAGAGAGATGAACTCCTAGGTCTTAAGGAGAATGTTATTGTTGGTCACTTAATCCCAGCGGGTACAGGTACTAGAGATTTCCAAGATCTAGTAGTTGGATCTCAGATTGAGTTCGACAATGCTCTTGAGGCTGCTACTGCTGAAGAAGCAACAACAGAAGATGTTGTTGTCGAAGAAGCTTCTACTACTGAAGAATAATTAATTCTACCATAAAAGATAGGGCCTCCAACTGGAGGCCCTTTTTATTTTCAAAAAAAAATAATTAATCTTTTTGTTCTATAGCTCTAGCTGCTGCAAGAGCTGGATCTTCTGTGTTTGCTTCGTCTTGAGGTTTTAAGCCACAATATCCAAACAGACATTTCTCCTTAATGATTCTATCAACGAAGTCAGGCACCATTTTTTCCCATTCACCTTCTCCAGATTTGATCATTTTAAATGCCTCATTAGAGAAAATTGAAAGAACATCTTCATCAAAATCTTCGATGTCTACTATGCGCTTATTGAATGATAAATAGTCAAATAATGGTTTTAGACGCGGATGAATTGGAGTTGAAGAAGTAGTCCAAAGTGTACCGCTATCACTATCTCTCCATGGGTATAGAAGGATTTTCAGATCTCGTGAAAATAGTATTCCAAACGCCTCTAATATTCCACCATTAAGATCTCTATAATATCTCTCATTGAATATTTCAGTAAGAGTAGCTGCACCCATAATAACTCCCATTCTCTTTTTAGTGTGCCTTGAGAAGAACTCTACTAATTTGAAATATTTCTGATAGTTAGAAATGAGAACGGTTTGGCCGATAGAGCATAAAATGTCTGCTCTGTCGAGAAAGTCCTGTTCATCGATATCACCTTCTCCCTTAAGGTTGTTAAGTGTGATTTCGAAAAGCACTTGAATGTTGTCTGGATCTACTTTAGGCTCCTCTCTAAATTTTTTCAGCCCTTTAGCTATCATATCGATATTCACCTTGGTAACAGGGCGGAAGCTTCCTCTAATAGCTAGAATATTTTTCTTGTAAAGAACATCTGCTGCTTGCCTGTTTACTCCATCAGGAGTAAATATCACAGCATCAGTCATTTCTAACTTTACTAGTTGAAGAGATAGTATACGATTATCTACACCTTCGAAAGCTGGACCATTCATTTGGATCATATCGATCTCCAATTGATCTCTTTCAATATTGTCGTAAAGTGATATTAATAGCTCTTTAGGATCTTCATTAAAGAAGAAACAACCGTAGAGGAGATTAACACCTAGTATGCCAGTAGTCATTTGCTGCTGAAGAGCATCAGACTCGTGGAGTCTTGCGTGAAGGAATACTTCAGAAGGAGCTGCTTCAGGCGATGTTTGGAATTTTACACCAAACCATCCGTGCCCTTGACTAGTCTTTGAGTAATTGATTGTAGCAACAGTGTTTGCAAATGCAAAAAACTGCTTTGAAGGATGTTTGTCTCTTTGGATTCTGTCTTCAACGAGGTTGTACTCGTGAAATAACATCTTCTCTAATCTAGATTGACATACATATCTCCCTTTATCCTCTGCTCCATAGAGTGCGTCTGAAAAGTCTTTGTCGTAAGCACTAATAGCTTTTGCAATAGTTCCAGAAGCACTACCTGCGCGAAAGAAATGGCGCACAACCTCTTGTCCAGCGCCAATTTCGGCGAAGGTTCCGTAAAGGTCTTGGTTTAGGTTAATCCTAAGTGCCTTTTGCTTTGCAGATAATATGACGCGTTCTGTGTCCACGTACAGGCAAAGGTAAAATACCTTTGTGAAGCGATGAACAAAAAAATGCACGAATTCGGGGTATCAAACATGAAGCTCACATTTTTAGGTACGGGTACCTCTCAGGGTGTGCCTGTAATTGGGTGTAAATGTGATGTTTGCTTATCAGAGGATAGGAAAGATTCTAGATTGAGAACCTCGGTGCATATTCAAATAGACAACCATTCAATTGTAATAGATACAGGGCCGGATTTCAGACAACAAATGCTTAGAGAAAACGTGGAAAGGCTTGATGCTGTTGTGTTTACGCATGAACATAAGGATCATGTTGCAGGGTTGGATGATATAAGGGCGTATAACTATTGGCAAAAAAGTCCAATGGACATATATGCTAATAAAGATGTTGAAAGGGCAATTAGAAGGGATTTTCACTATGCTTTTGATCCAAACATTAAAGGTGGAGTTCCAAAGATGAAAATCATCAATATAGATAGAGAAGAATTTGAGTTAGGTGGAGTTAATTGGATGCCATTACCTGTTTTGCATGCTGAAATGCAAGTTTTGGGATTTAGAATAGGTGATCTAGCATATGTGACTGATGTGAATTACATTTCTGAAGAAACATATTCAAAATTGGAGGGAATCAATGTTTTAGTAATAAGTGCTCTTAGGAAATTTGAACATCCAAGTCATTTTTCATTAGATCAAGTCTTAAAGGTGATTGAAAGATTAAAACCAAACGCATCTTACCTTACACATATGAGCCATTTAATGGGATTACACAGTGAATTAGAAATTGAATTACCTGAAGGGGTGTTTCCAGCTTTTGATGGTTTGCAGCTAGAATCTAAATGAGAGTCTTGTCTAGAATAGCATTGGTTTTAATTAAGCTATATGGCAGATTGCCATGGTGGATAATTCACGCAAAATCTAGCGTATGGGCTTTTTTAGTTGGGAATGTTATCAGATATCGGAGGAAAGTTGTGCTGAGTAATTTGGAAAAAACTGGAGCCCAAAGTGTAAGCATCTACAGAATTTATCTGAATCTCATGGATTTGGCATTCGAATCTACTAAGTTATTTACAGCATCAATTAATGACGTTAGCAATAGATTGATTTACAAGAATTCTGAACTCATTGATGAATTATTTGCAAAAGATGTAAATGTCGTTCTTGTTGGTGGACATGTGGCAAATTGGGAAATGTTTGCACTATCAGTGCCAAATAGATTTATGCACAAAACCTGTGCTGTCTATAAAAAACTCAACAACAAGATTTTTGACGAAGCATTTAGGGCGTCTAGAAGTAGGGCAGGAATGGAGGTTTTGGAAATGAATGAGTGCAGGGAATGGCTTGCTAGAAACGAAGAACAGCCAGTTTTATGCTCTCTGATATTTGATCAAAGTCCACAAAATCCAAACCAAGCTTATTGGACTAATTTTCTAGGAGTTGAAACGCCTATCTATCCTGGGATAGAAAAATTTGCACAGAGGATGGATGCTGCTGTTGTTTATGCATCTATAGAACGAATTGGTCGTGGTAGATATGAAATGACTTTTGCATTGATTGAAGATGATATTAAATCGGCAAAAAGAGGAGAGGTGATAGAAAAGTGTTGTTCTATGCTCGAAAGAGATATTGTCTCACATCCTGAAAGTTGGCTTTGGACTCATAGAAGATGGAAGCATAAAAGACCCTCAAGCATCAAACTTCATAAGAGAAACATCACTAAGTTTGAGGGGTGGTGATAGGCGATGAAAACATACCGTTAGCTGAAAGGATGAGGCCTCAAAGTTTGGATACATATTTAGGCCAAACCCATCTTGTAGGCGACGATAGTATACTGAAAAAAGCTGCAGAAAATGCATCATTGCCTTCAATGATACTTTGGGGCCCTCCAGGTGTGGGGAAGACTACATTGGCTAGGATTTTGGCTGAAAAAGTAGGGCTGCCTTTTCATCAACTTTCAGCAATAAATAGCGGTGTAAAAGAAGTCCGTGAAGTAATTGGTAGAGCAAAATCTGGTGGGATGTTCGCTGGCAAATCAATCCTATTTATTGACGAGATTCACAGGTTTTCTAAATCTCAACAAGACAGCTTACTAGGAGCAGTTGAGCAGGGGTTAGTGGTTCTTATTGGAGCAACTACTGAAAACCCATCTTTTGAGGTAATTCCCGCACTTAGATCAAGATGCCAAATCTATGTTCTTAACCATCTCAATCATGATGAGATGATGCATCTTATTAGAACTGCTATTGAAGATGATGTTGTTTTGAAGAAGCGTAAAATAGAGCTTGTTGAAACTGACACTTTGATGCGCGCGAGCGGAGGTGATGCTAGAAGATTGTTAAATATATTGGAGATGGTTGTGTCTAGCGTGCCAAGTGGTAAGGTAGAGGTAAACAATGCAAGGGTTAAGGAAATAATCCAAACCACAACAGCAGGCTATGACAAGGGGGGAGAGGCACATTACGATATTATTAGTGCATTTATTAAAAGTATCAGGTCAAGTGACCCAAACGCAGCTCTTTATTATCTAGCTAGAATGGTAGAAGGTGGGGAAGATCCCAAATTCATTGCCAGAAGGCTGCTTATTGCTGCATCAGAGGATGTCGGAAATGCAAATCCTACAGCATTAGTTATTGCATCATCGACTTTTCAAGCTGTAGAGCGAATTGGATGGCCTGAAGCAAGGATAATCCTCTCTCAATGTACAGTTTATCTAGCGAGTAGTCCTAAGAGTAATGCCTCTTATTTGGCTATTAAGGATGCTCAACAACTGGTGCGCGAAACAGGTGATCTTCAAGTACCGCTTCACCTTCGCAATGCTCCTACAGAATTAATGAGTAAGCTAGGTTATGGTGATGGCTATCAATATGATCATAATTCAACAGGTGGTTTCAGTTCTCAGGAATGCATGCCTGAACAATTAAGCGGACATACACTCTACGAACCAGGAAATAATCCCCGCGAAATCAAAATCCGCGAGGGACTCAAAGCTCTATGGAAGGAAAAGTACGGCTACTAATCGACTAGTACTCCGTTTTCGTAATCCTCTTTCTTTACGAGTTTACCCTTAATGTCGTAGAAATATCTAGGACCATCAAGTTTGCCATTTACGTATTCACCCTCTTCCTTCACTTGAGTTCCTTTGAGAACTCTTCTTTGAAGCTGTTCACCAGTCTTTTCATCTGTAAAAGGTTCTATTACATATCCTCCGCAATCATGCCAAACCCTGTATGGTCCATCCAATTCCTTATCCTTATATGTGTATTCACTCATCGACCTGCCATCCGCGAAAGTGTCCTCGAAAAGACCGTTTAGCCTAATTTCTTTCACCTTCTTTCCAAATGAATATTTAATAATCATTTCCATTACTCCATCCTCATGGTATGTCTTCCACGATCCATCCTCGTGCCCTTCTAGATATTGCCCTTCTATTTGGATATTGGAATTAGTGTGATATAACGTAAATGCCCCCTCAAGCTCACCGTTTACATAAGAAATGCTTTGTCTAACAGATCCGTTTTCGTAGTAAGACATCCAAGTTCCATTCTTATCACCTTGATTGTATTCTCCAGCATCTACTAGTCGACCCTTTGCGTCCTTTAACCAGTATTCACCATGTAAGATGCCATTTTCATAGTTCTCAGATCTAATGTGCTGTGAGTTTTCGTCGTAATACCCCCATGTTCCTTGCTTTGTAGGTTCAGCATCTCCCTCCATTTTATTGTAAAGCCCAGAGGCTTGAACTGATCCGTTTGGCCTATAGTGAATTGCTGTTGTGATCATTGATGCATGATTGATTTTAGACATCAATTTCCCAGTTTCGTAGAAGTATAAAAACTCGCCGCTTGGTCTATCATGTTCAAATGAACCCTTATAATAGATGCTTCCATTAGGCCAAACCCTAATCCACTCCCCCTCTTTTTCGCCATCAAGATTTACTAAATTATAGTCTACCCCAGCTTCTCCAGAAGGCATTGAACCCTTAGCAGTAGGGAGGGTTCCAGGCTGAGCAAATGCCAAGTTCAATGGAACCATGGCGGCAAAAAGACATAGGAAAGAAATGTAGGCTTTCATGTATTCGTAGTTTGATAACGAAAATAGGCACTCATTTGTTTCAGTGAAGAACCTTGAGCCTGTATTTTTGCACTCCCAAACCCCAATATCTTAAAATGAAAGTTACTGTTGTAGGTGCTGGTAATGTAGGCGCCACTTGTGCAAATGTTCTTGCAACACGTGAAGTAGCAAATGAAGTAGTACTTCTTGATATTAAGGACGGCTTTGCTGAAGGTAAAGCCCTTGATATCTGGGAGACATCTCCGATCAATCTTTACGACACTAGAACTGTAGGTTCTACCAATGATTATTCAAAAACTGCAAACTCTGACGTAGTTGTTATCACATCAGGTCTTCCGCGTAAGCCTGGTATGAGCCGTGATGATTTGATCGCGACTAACGCTGGAATTGTAAAGTCAGTTACGACTCAGATTATGGAGCATAGCCCAAACGCTATCCTTGTTATCGTTTCAAACCCACTTGACGTAATGACTTACTGTGCATACTTAAACGCTGGAGTTGATTCAACTCGAGTTATTGGTATGGCTGGAATTCTTGATACTGCTCGTTACCGTTCATTCCTTGCTGAGGCTTTAAATGTTAGCCCTAAGGATATCCAAGCCGTACTTATGGGTGGACACGGTGATACAATGGTTCCACTTCCACGTTACACTACTGTTGGTGGTATTCCTGTAACAGAGCTTATCGATGATGAAACTCTTAGCTCTATTGTTGAACGTACAAAGAAGGGTGGAGGAGAGATCGTTAATCTTCTTGGTACATCTGCTTGGTATGCTCCAGGTGCTGCTGCAGCACAGATGGTGGAAGCAATAGTTAAGGACCAACGTCGAGTTTTCCCTTGTTGCGTTTGGATGACTGGAGAGTACGGGATATCTGATATGTACTTAGGTGTACCAGTAATTCTTGGTAAAAACGGAGTTGAGAAAGTTATCGAACTAGATCTTAATGACGAGGAAAAGAAACTACTAGCTGAAAGCGAAACAGCTGTAAGAGAAGTAAAGGCTGTGCTCGACGGAATGAACTAAGACTAGTTTTCTAGTTTTATCCAAAGAACGGGAGGTCCAACAGGGCTTCCCGTTTTTGTTGGGACTATTATGTATGAACCAACAGCCCAGTCTTCAGTTTGGATTTGGTTTTTATTAAACACACCCATTAAAACTCCAACAGAATTAAACACCTTTACCTCGAGATTTAGATCAGAAGATTTCCAGTTTAATAAGTTGTTTCCCGGGTTTGGGAAAATGGTGAAATCGGTCGCGGATTCTTCCTCAATTTCAGGTGTATTTATAGTAACAGAATCTGATCCATAATAGCATCTTAAACCGCCGTTTTGAATACCCATTAAACAGTCTAATTTTCCGTCGTTATTTAGGTCTGCAAAAGCGCATGAAGATCTCACACCTGAAATGTAGTTTAAGATGTTGGGAGTGATTAGTGAATATTCAAATTCAAGGTCGTCTTGAACAAGCCCAAAGTATTCAACTGAACCCACTTCGTTTGAAGCAATTAAGTGCATTCCGCTAGCATCCTCCACTATTGAAGGAGTGCTATAACCGTTTATCATTAAAACATTGTCTACAAATATATTACCCCAAGCTTCTCCAAATGATGTGCTTTCGTATTTACACCAAGACATATTGTCGGCAGTTCCGCAATTTAGGTAGAGATTTAAGTTTCCATTTTTCTCTCCAATCACAAGGTCTAGAAGACCATCTTGGTCGATATCTATCAACTGAGGTGCGGCAAATTGTTGTATGTCAATACGCACTCCATCTGAGTCCAAAACACCGAGCATATTCACCTCAAAAATTGGCCAGGAATTTGGACCTGCTTCATTCACAAAATAATGTAGTAATCCAAACTCATCTCCAACTATTAAATCAACATCTCCGTCGCCATCTAAATCACCTACTGTAGGCACTGCACTTTCAATTCCAAAAGTAGTTAAGTCAGCAAGTACTTCAGTTGGCTTTTCGAATACAGGATTTTCTAGTGTGCCAATGTTTTTATAACCGTGAAGTTTTGTTGGGGTGTCATTTACTCCATTGTAGTTTTCTTTGTTTGAAACAATGAGGTCAATTAGGCCGTCACCATTAATATCCTTTAACCTAGGGTAGGCTCCTCTACCCATATCTATCATTTGGTCGTGAAGGAAGGTTTGGGTTACATAATCCCAAACAGGTAATTCATCAGTTCCTGCGTTTCTCAGATAATGAACGCATTTATCGTCGTCTACTTCTAAATATGTATTAGGACTACATATTAAATCCTTTACCCCGTCCGCATCAACATCAACTCTATAAGCAGCTGGAAATCTTTGGCAGTCTAATGCTTCTATACCGTTTGTTAAGATTGGAAAATTGAAATCTGTAAATACTGCACTGTCTTGACCGTCATAAGCGTCTTCTAGAAGAATACCTACAATTGTAGGGTATGTTACATCTCCCATCAATAGATCTAGTGGTCCATTTGCGTCTAGTTGAAGCGCAGTTATTGATCCGCCAAGGTGTCTGTACTCGTCGTCACGGGGGTCTACAACATTGAACTGGCATTCAAAGTCTTCGCCTATGTATAGATTGTTGTTTTCGCTAGCTTCTGCAAGCATTCCATAGCATCTATTTGTGCAGATCATGTCTAAGCCACATTCGGTTTGGCCTTCATATTTGTATAGAGTAGTTGCAGATTCAGTAAATGTGATAATGTCCAAATCACCATCACCATCTAAATCTTGAATAGCTGGAGTGTCTGAATATTGACAGAAAACGTTTGGCTGTGAAACGCCACCAGCATCCTCATATTCACAAGTTAAAGGATCTACTATGAGCTCAAATTGAGGGTTTAAAGGGTCTACAGTATTGTTTTTGTAGACCATTATAGTGTTTAGGTTTTGCTGCGCAGTAAATATGTCAGGCTTTCCATCACAGTCGTAATCACGCAGTAGACACCATGAATTCATTTCAGGCCAACCGTAGCACCATTCGGGTCTGTATTTCCAGTCATCTCCATTCCTCTCAAATGCCAAAACCCTATGGCCATCCCTGTCAAAAACAAACAAATCCATATCTGAATCAAAGTCCAAATCTATAGGTGACCACATAGGAGCAGTCAACCCCCCAGTCCAAGCAAAATCTAGTGTATCTCCTTGATA
>MDTD01099283.1_pt1 | contig 14757 bp, 18 predicted proteins | sample 811221 | NCBI WGS metagenome assembly MDTD01 (sample SAMN05326646, study PRJNA326480) | marine metagenome | isolation source: seawater | place: Pacific Ocean: South West | collected 2011
CTCCTGCCGTAACTGACTCTTCATTTGATAAAGAAGTCTTACAAAGTGATTTACCTGTTCTAGTCGATTTTTGGGCTCCTTGGTGTGGTCCATGCAGAATGGTTGGACCTATTGTTGAAGAAATTTCAAAAGACTTTGAAGGCAAAATCAAAGTTTTCAAACTTAACACCGATGAGAATCCCAATGTGGCTAGTCAATATGGTATTAGAAGCATCCCTACATTGATGATTTTCAAGGGTGGACAAAAAGTTGATACAGTTGTTGGTGCTGTTCCAAAGGGCACGTTATCTAGCACTTTATCTAAGCATTTATAAAATAAATTGTGAGAAAAATTGGACTTGTTGATTATGGGATGGGTAATATTCATTCTGTAAAAAAAGCCCTAGAAAACTTAGAAGAAGAAGTCTTAATTATTAAAAACAAAGATGATATCAATCAATGTAAGGGATTAATTATTCCTGGGCAAGGAGCATTTGACCCAGCTATCAAAAATCTTTATAAAACTGATCTTATAGATAATCTCAAAGATTGGATTGCGAAAGGAAATCCTTTTTTAGGTATATGTCTAGGATTGCAACTTCTTTTTGAATATAGTGAAGAAGGAGATAAAGAGGGCCTTGGATTTATAAAAGGAGGAATTAAAAAAATTCCGCAAATACAAAATCAAAAAATTCCTCATATAGGATGGTGCAAACTCATCATAGAAAAGGAAAGCAAATTATTAAGTAGAGAATATTCAGATTACTGGGTATATTTCGACCACTCGTATTTTGCAGTCCCTTCAGATAAAGAGCTTATTACTGCGAGTGTGGAATATGGACCGACTTTCTTGACCGCAGTAGTTGAATACGAGAATCTTTTAGCATGTCAATTTCATCCAGAGAAATCGGGTGAAAAAGGTGAAATCATCTTGCATCGTTGGCTCCAAAATATTTAGAAAAAACATGAAATGAGATCTAATTTAAAGCTTATAGGGGGTAGGACGATTAAAAGCCCCAAAGCTGAAAATACGCGGCCAACATCTTTAATTGTCAGGGAAGCAATTTTTAATATTTTATCAACAGCTGTTGTAGATTCTATTTGGCTTGATTTATTTAGTGGTTCTGGCTCAATAGCTTGTGAAGCGTACAATCACGGTGCAAAAAAAATACTTGCTGTAGAAAAAAATAAAACCAACGCGTTTATTTGTAAAAGTAATCTACTCTCATTAGAAGGTGCGCTTAAAAGAAAAGAAGATATCGAAATTATTTGTTGGGATGTTTTTTCCTGGATAGAAAAATCACAGAAAATGAAAAGAATTTTAACTAATATAAACTTAGAAAAAAATAAATTTGATTTTATTTATTTAGATCCGCCATACTCAAATAATTACTACTATAAAGTTTTAGAAGAAATATTTAACTCTAATTTAATAAGTAAGAGAACAATAGTTATGTATGAACATTCCAAGAGAAATTATGTTGAAAAGAATAAATTGTGGGAAATAATCGATATAAGATCATATGGTCAGACAACAATTACATTTCTAGTCAAGATCTAGCATTCCAGAACCTCTTCTATACTGATTCCATGCGCTAACAAAGAGTCCTAAAAGTGTAATGGGTACTAATCCAAGGACTATTCCGCAGAGAAGGGGCTCAATCATTTTATTGATCTGTTAATTGAACTAATTGTACACAATTAAAAATTTGTTGGAAATATTCTTCACCAATTGCAGCAGAAATTTTTTTTATAAAACAATTCTTTTGAATAAGGAAAATGATTAAAATATTATTGTAGATTTCTAATGCGATAACTTCAAAAATTATTTTATCAATAAAATTTTCCTAAGGATTTACAAATAATTTCACACAAGTATTTAATGCCCTTTTGATCGATTAAATTTATATACATAAATGTTAAAGCCTTTTTTTAATTTAAGACTTTGCTATTATTTCAAACTTGATCAAACAAAAATTATTACAGAATTTTTTGATCAATTAATTAAAAAATTTGAATTTGAAATCCACCAAAAAAAAACCAGCTATAAAAATCATATTAGTTGAGCCTAATGGACCAATAAACGTAGGGAGCATAGCAAGATTATGCTCTAATTTCAAAGTTGATCAACTAAGAATTGTATCCCCAAGATGTGATATTCATTCACTTGAAGCAAAAAAAATGGCTTTAAAAGGATTCTCTTACATCCAGAATTCAGAGATTTTTAATAATTTAATTGATGCAATAGCGGATTGTGAGTTGGCATTAGCATCCTGCGGAAGGATTGAATTAACAGAATCTAGAAAAATACCTCTGGAGAATATCTCTAATTGGGTAAAAAAGTTCAAAAATATAAATAATTTAGCAATTATCTTTGGGAGAGAAGATAGAGGTTTAACTAAAAAAGAATTATTAATGGCCCAAAAAATCTTTAATATACAAACAGATCTAAACTGCCCATCTTTAAATTTATCCCACGCTGTTTCAATAGTCTTATATGAATTAAATAGAAACCCATACAAGAAAATAAATAAGAAAAAATTTAATTTAGACATCCCAACATCAAAGCAAATAGAGGAATCATTTAATGATATTGAGAAGCTTCTTTTAGAGACAGAATATCTTCTGCCGCATACTTCAAATGCCAAAATAAATAAATTTAAGGAATTTATTCTTAGATCACAAACGACCAAGGATGAATTAAATACAATAAGGGGCATGGTTCATCAAATAAACTGGGCCCTTAAAAATATCGATTTCTAATTAAGTATATTTGTTAGCTCTCCACAAAATCATATAAGTTATTCGGACAATATAGCGGAAGAATTTTATTTAAAAAATATTTACTATTGTCATTATCTGAAGTAACATCTATTGGTCTAAAGAAAAAGTTATTTAGCAAAGTGAATTTACCAAAAAAAAGAAGGGTTTTTCCCTTTACAGCAGTAATAGGTCAAGAAGAAATGAAATTAGCACTTTTATTGAATGTGATTGACCCTCGAATTGGAGGAGTAATGATAATGGGGGATAGGGGGACAGGAAAATCAACGACGATTAGAGCTCTTGCAGATTTGTTACCTGCCATAGAGGTAGTAAAAGGCGATCCTTATAATAGTTCTCCAGATGACCCAGACTTACAAAGCCAAGAAGTACTTGATAAGATTGAAGGCGGAAATGAAATAGATCTTGATAAAAAGCAAGTCCCAATGATAGATCTTCCTCTCGGCGCAACTGAAGATAGATTATGTGGAACGATTGATATTGAGAAAGCATTAAGCGAAGGTGTGAAGGCCTTCGAACCAGGTTTACTTGCAAAAGCCAATAGAGGTCTATTATATGTTGATGAAGTCAACTTATTAGATGACCATTTAGTAGACGTACTTTTAGATTCAGCTGCTTCTGGATGGAATACGGTAGAAAGAGAAGGTGTATCGGTTAGACATCCTGCAAGATTTGTATTAATTGGATCTGGGAACCCTGAAGAAGGAGAATTAAGGCCCCAGTTACTCGATAGATTTGGAATGAGTGTGGAAGTTAAAACAGTAAGAGATGCTAATTTAAGAGTCAAAGTTGTTGACCAAAGAACTTCTTTTGATAATGATCCTGAGGCTTTTTTTAATAATGTTGAGATTAGTCAAAATAAGCTTCAAGAAAAAGTTATAGCTGCTCAAGAAAAACTTAATTACGTTAATATTGATGATGATTTAAGGCTTAATATTTCTGCGATTTGTGGAGAACTGGACGTAGACGGCTTAAGAGGGGATATTGTTACAAATAGGTCAGCGAAAGCAATTGCTGCTTTTGAAGGTAGAGAAGAAGTATCAGAAGATGATATTGCAAGAGTCATAACATGTTCATTAAGACACAGGTTAAGAAAAGATCCATTAGAGCAAGTCGATTCAGGAGAAAAAGTAATTAAAGCATTTTGCAAGATTTTTGATATGGATGAAAAAGATAATATTAATAAATTTCAATTAGCTTTGAGTGAGGAATAAGATTGAGAGTTATTGGAATAGATCCTGGCTTGGCAAGAGTTGGATATGGAATTATAGAGGTAGTTGATGGAAAAAAATTTTTGCTTGATTGTGGAATTATTGAAACAAAAAAAAATATAAAAGAAGAGTGTAGATTGCACGAGATTTTTGTTGATTTAGAGCATTTGATAAATAAATGGCAACCCGATTGTGCTGCAGTAGAGAAATTCTTTTTCTATAAATCAAGTACGACTATAAGCGTAGTTCAAGCAAGAGGAGTAATAATGATGACACTTGGTATGAAGAGAATCCCCATAACCGAATATGCACCCGCTCAAATAAAATTAAATATAACCGGTTCAGGAAAGGCCACGAAAAAAGAAGTTCTTAATTCTGTAATGTACAATTTACAACTAAGTTATGCTCCTAAACCTGATGATTCTGCTGATGCATTAGCTATAGCTTTAACAAAATTAAACGAAGATGCAGATTTTGATTAATCTAAAATGAATATTAAGGAATTAAAAAAAATTGAAAGAAATAGATTTCGAGAAATTAGAAAATTTACGACTTGGGAACAGAAAAATAACGTAAAAAAAAATGTTGAGATTTTTCTAAAATCCTTTACGAGTAAAAATTTTTTGAATAAACATATTGCAATTTATTGGCCTCTTAAAGATGAAGTGGATTTGAGGGATTTAAAAAATAAATATTGCTTAGCTTTACCTAAATGCGAATCGAATAGGATAATAAACTTTCATGCTTGGGATAATAAAAGTCTTTTAAAAGAAGATATAGAGGGAATATTATCTCCAGATAATCAGATTTTATTAACCAGCAAAAATATTTCATTGATTTTTGCTCCCTGTCTTGCGATTGATAAGAAATTTATAAGACTTGGATATGGAGGGGGATATTATGACAATCTCAGAAGTAATAAAATATGGAAATCAATACCTTGTATAGGAATATTAGACTCAAAATGTGTGAGTAATAAATTATTAACAAAAGCAGAATGGGATATACCTTTGAATGGCTACATTACTGACAAAGAAATAATACTATAATTATATGAGTTAAAAAGTAAATCATAAAACGGATGGAAAATAACGTTTCATATGAAAAATTATTGAAGCTAGTTCAGAAACTAAAATCAACTAATGATCCAAAAAGAAAATATGAATATATTTTATGGTTAGGTAAGAAATTACCTTCCCCAAATAATGAAATTTTCGTTCCCCAAAACAAGGTAAAAGGTTGCGTCTCAGAAGTTTATGTCAGAGGAACATTAATCGATGGCAAACTCTTTTGGGAGGGATATTCTGATGCCCTAATTACAAAAGGCTTACTATCGTTTCTTATAAACGGATTAAGCGAACTTTCACCCCTAGAAGTGGTTAACCTTAATAATAAAGTGATTGAAGAGACTGGACTCAAAGCGAGCTTAACTCCATCAAGATCAAATGGTTTCCTAAATATATTAATAAAAATGAAATCTCAAGCAAATGCACTTTTAATTAGTCAATAATATAAGATTGATATAAATTTAGAAATTGCAAAATATGAATAAATTTCGTATTGGTATAATTGGTTTCGGCACTGTTGGAAGAGGTGTTTACAACATACTTAATTCAAAAAAAGATACTCATCCTATTTTAAAAGGGATTGACATAGCAAAAATAGCTGTAAAAAATTTATCAAAGCAGAGAGACTTTGAGCATGATCAAAATTTACTTACTGATCAAATAAAAGACCTACTTGAAGATAATTCCATTGACGTAATTGTTGAAGTTATGGGAGGGGTTGAAGAAACAAAAGAAATTATTTTAAAAGCAATTAATTCAAAGAAATCAGTTGTTACTGCCAATAAAGCTGTAATGGCAAGATATGGAGAGGAAATTCATAATGAAGCCAATAAAAATGGTGTTTATGTACTTTTTGAAGCAGCAGTTTGTGGAGGTATTCCAATTATTGAACCTTTAAAAAGATCCTTAAAGAGTAATGAAATAAAAAAGATGACAGGAATTATTAATGGTACTACAAACTTTATTCTCTCCAAAATGTCTTCTGAAAAAGCTGACTATTTAGAAAGTCTTAATTTAGCTCAAGAATTAGGATATGCAGAATTAGATCCTTCAGCAGATGTAAAAGGTCATGATGCAGCTGACAAAATATCAATCCTTACAGAATTAGCCTACGGAGGTAAAATAATCAGAGAGCAGATAGATACTGAAGGAATTAATAATATTGATTTAAAAGATATAGAATATGCAAATAAATTAGGTTTTGAAATAAAACTTCTTGCAGTATCAGAAAGGATGGAAGAAATAATTCAAAATGAATCACTCGAACTTAATGTATGGGTAGGGCCCACATTAATACCTAAAAATAATCCCCTCGCAACAATTGAGGGAGTAAATAATGCAATTCTTGTAGAAGGAGATCCAATAGGAAAGATTATGCTATATGGACCTGGAGCAGGGAGTGGACCAACAGCATCATCGGTAGTATCAGATATTTTAAATTTAAAATCCATCTCAATTCAAAATGAGCTCAAAAGTACTTCACCTATAGATCCATTATTATCATTCAGTTTCTGGAGAAATTGCCATATTGTTAATTCCGATAAAATAAGGAAAAAAAATTATTTAAGAATAATCTGCAAAGATTCTCCAGGAGTAATAGGCCATATTGGCAATATTTTTGGAAAAAATGGAGTTTCAATTGAATCTATTGTGCAATTAGATGCAAGAGAGAATGAAGCAGAAATAGTCGTCATTACGCATGAAGTAGAAAAAGGTAATATTGAGATTTCTAAGAAAGAATTAACCTCTCTTGATGCAGTAAAGTTAATAGCTAGTCAATTGAATTGTATTTAATGTAAATTTGCAAATTATAAAATAACTTGTTTAATCAAAGAAGAGAAATTTTTTTTGATGAAAAATCTAAGAAAAAAAAATTTAAAAGATTTTGAAAAAAAAGAAAATAAAAATTTCCTAGATCTTGGAAATTGTATAAAAGTAAAAGATAGCCTAAAGACATATCAAGTTATAGGAATCAATCAAAGAAAAAAGATTTGCTGGGTCAGAGAATGGCCTTTAAATTTTAAATCTTATAGTACATTTGAATTACCTACAAGCAAAATTATATTATCTACTTTTTGTCAAATAAAAAGTAATAAATGATTTTAAAGCTGAAATTCAAAAAAACCTTACTCCTAATTCTTGGATATTTAATTACTTCTTCTCAAATTTCTTGCACAAAAAAAATAATTCCACCTAAAAAAATCACAGTTGCAAGTTCAGGAAAAATTGAGTCAATTGATCCTGCTAGAGCAGATAATTTAAGATCCATGCAATTATTAAGCTCTATTGGAGATACTCTATATGAACTTGGAAAAGATGGAAAATTAATTCCAAGGTTAGCTTCAGATTTTCCTGAATTCTCAGAGGACAACTTGCAAATTAAAATAAAATTAAAAGATAAGATTTTTTTTCATGATGGCACTCCCTTTAACTCGGAGGCAATGAAATTCACTATAGAAAGATTTCAAAAGATAGGGACAGCCAATTATATTTTAAGTTCAAAAATTAAATCAATTGAAACCCCTTCAGAAAAGATCATAATTATAAACTTAATTACACCTTTAAATTCTATTGATGGATTGTTAACATCTGTAAATTTAACCGCGATATCTCCTGCTTTTTATAAAAATCACAAAGATAAATTTTTAAATGACAAATTTGTTGGAACAGGTAAATATTATTTAATTAGATTTACTAATCAGATTCAAACCTTAGAACCTTATGCTGACTATTGGGGCCAGAAATCAAAGAATAAGGGGATTAACTTTGTAGGATATGCAAATTCTTCTTCATTATTTAATGCTTTAATAAGCAAACAAATTGATGTACTTCTCTCGAATTCAATTGATGACAGCCAAAGGAAAAAGCTACATTTATTAAGTAAAAATAATTTTCTCAAAGAGGGCAGAAGTAATCCTATTGAACTAAGTTTTATTACCTTAAGAACAAATAAATATCCATTAAATAAAAAAAATTTAAGAGTTGCAATATCAAAAAGCATTAATCGAAAGTTAATTAGTGAGAAAGTTAGTTATGGATTGAGGCAACCATCAAAATCTATCGTTCCATTGATTTATAAAAATAATAGATATGATTTATGGCCATCATATGCTCCTCAAGAGGCAATGGAAATTTTTAAGGATGAAGGGTATTGTGATGGTAAGGTTCTAGATTTAGACTTAACATATAGATCAAATGTCCCATCAGATAAGTTATTTGCGATGTTTTGGCAACAAGATATTGCTAACACATTGAGTGATTGTATATCAGTCAATATTGAGGGAATAGAATCCACGACCGTTTATAAAAATTTAAGCGAAGGAGCATATTCATCTGTGATTCTTGATTGGACTGGTTCATATTCTGATCCAGAGGCTTATCTTTCCCCCTTACTAAGATGCAATAAGATTGATAAAAAAGTTTGTAAAGAGGGTGAATCAGTTTATAGTGGTAGTTTTTGGGGCTCAAATGAAGTAGAGAATTTATTTCAAGAAAGTAATAAATTAACTGGTTTTAAAAGAATAAATAAATTAATCCAGATTGAAGAAATAGCATCTAAATCAATTCCTTACATTCCTATCTGGTTCTCCTCACAAAAAGCTTGGTCCCAGAACAAAATAACTAAACCAACATTCAACAGTGCAGGTAGAATTTTGATGGGAGATTTACAAATAATTAATGAATAGAAATACAAGCAAACTTTTATACTATTCCATTACTAAGGTTTCATTAATCCCCTTAAATTTATGGATTATCTCAACATTGGTTTTCCTACTTTTGCGAGTTGCTCCAGGTGATCCAGTTGATGCTATCTTAGGTTCCGGAGCCAATCAATCAGCAAGAGAATTACTCAGAAATAAACTTGGACTTAATGATTCATTGCTTGTACAGTATATAGATTTCCTAAAAAATCTAATTCATTTGAATTTTGGAGAATCATTAAGTAATCAAGAACCAGTCATAAAAATAATAGGTAATTCTCTACCAGCAAGTATTGAGTTAGGAATAGTATCAGTTTTCATTGCGATATTTATTGGTTTTCCTATTGGATTTTTAGGTTTAAAAAATAAAAATAAAAAGCTTGACTATTTTTCAAGAATATTTGGTATTGGCACATATGCTATACCTCCATTTTGGGGTGCTATGATGGCTCAATTATTTTTTTCAACAATAATAAGGCTTTTCCCAATAGGAGGGAGATTACCAATCTATCAAGATCATCACTCAATTACTGGTTTTCTACTTTTTGATTGTATTCTAAAAGGTGATTTTTTAGCTTTTAAAGGTGCCATTTATCATTTACTCCTCCCATCTCTGACACTTGGATTCCTTCTAAGTGGTATTTTTAGTAGGTCTTTTAGATTGAATTTAGAAAAATCTTTAGAGAGTGATTATGTTGAAGCAGCAATATGCAGGGGTATTAGTGAAAAAAATATAATGTTGAAATATGCGTTACCAAATGCACTATTACCTATTCTTACTATTTCAGGTGTCACAATTGCCTCATTAGCTGGAGGAGCATTATTAATTGAAGTTACTTTTTCCTGGCCAGGAATAGCACTTAGATTACATGAAGCTATCAACCAAAGAGACTATAATCTTGTGCAAGGAATAGTAATAGTTACATCTACTCTTATAATTTTTCTAAATCTAGTAGTAGATGTACTAATAGGATTATTAGATCCAAGAATAGAATATTAGAATTGAGAGATCTTTTCTATTTCTTCTTCTCCAAGAAGGTGATAGATTAAGTTATTTTCATTTGATTTTACTAACACATCTAAACCATTTTTATCATTTAAATTATCAAGAAATTTTAAGATAATTTTTATTGCTAAATTTTGGACATCATTGGGGTGAGATCCGATTAAATCGTCTCTGATCTTGAAAATATCTGTCCCTTTATTTTTATCTGAATTATTATTCATTACTCTTATAGGAGAAAAATGACTTGCACCTTCTATTACAAGAAATCTATTTAGTGAATTTGATTTTGTAGATAAAAATATTTTGAATTGCTCATTTAAAAGAGGTGTAATTAAATCATAGGTACCCCCTATTAACAAAATTGGAGCGCGAATCCCAGATTTTTTTTGATGTGGCCAAATTAAACTCCCAAAACTATTAAATCCTATTAAAGCTTTTAATTTATTTGATCCCTTATATGATGGAATCGGTATTTCAGATAATTGGCATTGCAATAATTTTGATAAGTTTGTTAAAGCAAAATCAACAAGTGCCCGATCACATCTTTTTTTAAATCCATCAATAGGTGAATTCCCCTCGTACAAAAAAGAGACTAAAGAACCAAGAGAATGGCCCATTAATATATAAGATTTTTCTTTAAATCCAAATAATCCCTCTTCATGAGCAATAATTACAGAATGCAAATCTTTAACTCTATAGAGATAAATATCAGCTCCACCAGGCATAGCCTCAGTTCCTTTAATTACTTTCTCTAAAGCTTCTGAGTTAGATCCTTCATGTTCTATAAAAACCACTGGCCAACCTCTTCTACTTAATTCTTTACCGATCCATCTAAAATTACTTATAGCTCCCCCTAGTCCCGGCATAAAAATTATTAAATCTCTATTATTTATTTCTTCAATTGGTTCCCAGACCTCAACTCGCAGAAGATTTTCTCTATGAGATACATGTAGTTCTTTTATAGAAGATTTAAACTCATAAAAAAAATCTTTTTTCTCTGATTTGAATGGATAGAGTTGATTTCTTCCCTCAATTTGATTAAGCTTTTTTACTAAATTTTGCTGTGCAAGTAATTCTTTTTTCCATGAAGAGATTATAGTAATTAAGTTATCAATATCAAGAAATATCTCCTCAGCTGGTATCTCTTTTAAAATATCTAGTGTAGAAATTTCATTTTTCTTTTCTAACAAATTTTCTATGGTATTAAAGAATTCGATACCATTGGTATCTTCAGGAATGATTATCGTATTACTTAATTCAGAAAGGATTTTTCTTCCCATCCAACTTCTTAAGATATTTTTGCTAAAACCTTCTTGTCTAAAAACTGGAAATTCTAAGAACTTTGATAATTCAAATATTTTTTTAAAACCATTTTCCTTAAACCATTCGATAATTTCTTTAGAATCTCCACTATAGTCTTCTAAATTTGATAATTGATCTATAGTAATTGGAATAGACATCTCTTCAAATTCAATATTTATTTTTTCAGCAGCTTTTAAAGATTCAGATGCTGAAAAATAATTAAAAAAGGCTATACAAATAATAAAAATGAATTTCAATTGTGATTATGCAAAATAGTATAAAAGCGATAAAACTTTGGTGGATTCAATTTCCTATCCAATTAAAGTTAATTACTAAAATAAGATTCTTTGCCTCATTTGGCGCAGGTGGAGTAATTTATTTAACATCCCTTATCTTTTATAAAATTGGTTTATCCGCAACTGAAATTGGCTTTGGTTTTACTTTATCAGCTATTGTAGGTACCATCACAAGAATAATAACTGGAAGTTATTTAAATAAAAAGAAAAATATTTTAACCCCTTTAACAATATCATCATTATTTAGTATAACTTCCAGTCTTTTGCTTATCTTTGCCAAAGATACTTTTACATATGTAATTGGGCAATCTTTCGTTGGAGCTGCAGCAGGAATTTATTGGCCTGCAGCAGAACTTGCAGTGCCATATTTATGCAAACCTATTGAAACTTCAAAAGCTTATGCATTAGTAAGAAGTTCAGAAGCATTAGGAATATTTCTAGGAGTCTTTTCTGGAAGTCTTATAAACTCAATTATATATTTTAAGTCAATTTATATTAACGATATTTTATGCATGATCGTAATAATTTCTTTGATTATGAGAAATAAATTAACAATAAAAACAACTATTTCTAAAAACGAAATATCAAAATCTAACCTTTCCAACTCTAGCGAAAATAAATGGCATCAGAATACGAAACTAATAATAATATCGATTGTCCTTTTAACAACTTGCCTCGCTCTTATTCAAGTTACATTACCTTTAGATTTCGTAAAAGGGGGAATATTTAGAGAGGGAATAACCAAAAATCTTACGAGTTTTATTATTTCTACTCAATTGATTCTATTATTTATATTCCAATGGCCTGTGGGAAATTGGTTAACAAATAAAGGAAAGCTTTTTGGCTTAAAATTTAGTCTCATGAATTTTTGTCTTTGTACATTTCTTTTATTTTTATCAAGTTACTTTAAAATTTTTGGCTTTTATTTGATGTTATTAGCAATAATTTTCTGTGGAATTGGGACTTCTTCTTTTCTGCCATCATCATCAGATATAGTTTTTAGAATTGCACCAAATAATAAAAAGGGATTTGCCCTTGCTATTTTATCTCAGTGCTTCGCAATTGGTTATTTTATTGGCCCTATAGCTTCTGGGAAAATCTTAGATTACTTTGGAAATGCTTCTATAATTTGGATAACCATATCAATATCTTGCTTAATTATGTCATCCGCTCTACATAATAAAAAGTATTAGCAATAGCCTATCTAATTTGAATTAATTTCAATAATTCTTCTTTCTCTAAGAAAAAGAAAGAATGGAGCTGAAAAAGCAAAAGCTATTAAAAAAGTACCTATATAAACAATCCACATATTTTTGATATTTAACTTTTTAGATTCATTTATGATCCATATAAATATAGCGCTCGCTCCAATAAATAAGTCTCTTGATAAGGACTCAGCAGCAGGATTAGCATTTGCTAAAAGAATAAATTTCTTAATATCAAAAGCAGGTCCATATTCCATTGCAAAGTGAAAATTAGAAATCGTTGGCAAAATTGCCCCTAAGACAGCAAGGATAAGATAAATATTGCTTAAAGTGAATTTCTTATCTGTTAATAAATTTAGAGTATTCATATAATTAAGTAGTCAATATCTATGATAGTAAATTGATCAATGATTAAAGAAAAAATTTATTCAGAAAATAATTTATTCATAAAAGGTAATTTAAAGTTTGCAGTTATTGGTCATATTGAATGGATGAATTTTCTAAATGTTGATTTATTGCCCAGGCCTGGGAGAATCTCTCATTCACAAGAATCCTTAGAATATCCAGCAGGAGGAGGGGCATTAATCGCTAAAACTCTTTACGAATTAAATAATGGTGAAGTACACTTCTTCACTTCATTAGGAAATGATTTTTATGGTGAGAAAAGTGCCCAATTTTTTATTGATCTTGGTTTAAAATTACATGTTGCTTGGAGAAATAAGCCCACAAGAAGGGGTTTTAGTTTAATAGATAAAGATAAAGAAAGATCTATCACAATCATTGGTGAAAGGTTATCTCCAAAATACAACGATAATCTAGATTGGGATATTTTAAAGGATATGGATGGAATATTTATTACTGCTGGAGATGTTAATCTCTTTAAAAAGGCAAGAGAATCAAAAGTAGTTTGTACAACACCAAGAGCTGGTATAAAAACTATTAACGATTCGGGGATTATTTTAGATGGATTAATAGGCAGTAATCTTGATCCTGATGAAAAATTTTTATTATCTGATTTATTTTATAAACCAAGGTATATCATAAAAACAGAGGGGGAAAATGGATGTATTTCCATCCCTGGAGGAAAATTCAATGCTATCAAGAGTAAAAATATAGTTGAGGATTCATACGGGTGTGGTGATTCTTTTGCTGCAGGTATACTTTTTGGATTATCATCTAATTGGAGTCTTTCAAAAACAATAAACCTGGGTACACTATTAGGTAGGAATTGCGTTGAACATTTCGGTCCATATCCAAACATATCAAAAATAATTACTTAATTTCTTTATGAAAAATATAAAAAACAAAAACTTTAATTCACTTAGCGATTTGTATATAATTTTAATAATATATTTTTTTATAATATTTATTAAGTCACTTAAAGAAATTTTAGAAATTTTTACATATGGAATCTTAAAGAAAGAACTTTTAACAAAAGATAGCAATATAGGCTTTGATATGAAAATAAAAATGAAATAGGATGGCAAAGCTAATAACTACTTTTCTGGTTTTTTTATTTTTTTTTATTATTTATAAAAATTGTTATTTTAAAAATCATAAAAATAAAAAATTATCAATATTTAAAAAGAAATTTAATAGTAAAGAATATTTAATAAAAAAAATATTTACAAGAGATAATGAGAAAAAAAATCAAGATCCCGATATTGATATAAATATCGGGATTTACGAAAATGAAGAGGATATTTTATTAAAATCTAATATTCATAGATCTAGACTCGCAAGATTTAAAAAGTCAAAATTAAATGGGGAATATATATATCTTGATTCAGAAAATAATACTTACAAATTGGTTAAAGGAAAAAAAAGGTATATTTGAATTTCTCTAACTACATTCCAAACTATCTCTTGTAGACACACCTGTCTTAGGATTAATACCATCAGCAATCTTACAAAGATTTCTTTGATCCTCGCTATCTAGAATAGCAAATGTAAAATCCGCCCCATCAATTTGGGCACCAGCAAAACTACTTCCAGAAGCAATCATATTAACTAATACAGCATTTCTTAAATCTGTTTTTTGAAAATTAACTCTATCTGAGAGGGTATCAGTAAGGTCTATTCCATTTAAATTAGAACCTTTAAGGTCTGAAAGAGTAAGTGTTGTTCCATGTAAATCAACATCACTGAAATCAGCATCTCGAGCTACAGCTCCAGCAATTGAAGATAAGTGTAAATCTTCTCCATGAAA